>Ga0187848_10000281_pt1 | contig 46863 bp, 33 predicted proteins | sample June2016WEW_4_40_FD_132424 | JGI IMG/M metagenome (GOLD analysis project Ga0187848, IMG submission 132424) | Peatland microbial communities from SPRUCE experiment site at the Marcell Experimental Forest, Minnesota, USA - June2016WEW_4_40 | ecosystem: Environmental > Terrestrial > Soil >... | reverse complement strand
TGGCTCCCACATGTCCACACACACCGCCTCGATCCTTTTCCGCTGCCGGCTGACCAACTGGCTACGAAAGAAATCGTCCAGCGTCTCCTTCTTCCGCTCCTTGCCGAACCACAGCGGCTCGCCCGTTTCCAGATTGCACACCACCGTCAGAAACTTGTCCTTCTTGCCCTTGTACAGCTCATCGACACCCATTTGCCGCAGGGGCGGTTGCCGCCGTCGGGCTTCCCACCGCTCCAGGTACCGCAGATCGATGGCTCGTACCGTGCTCTCCGCCAGCCCCATGCGTCGGGCTACTTGCCGCGCCGCCGCGCTCTCGCACGCCTGCCCCACCGCATCCTCGAAACGCTTGCTGTACGGCGCCTTGCTCGGCAGCGGTTCTACCTTCTCCGCCTTCACGCCGCAGTCCGGGCAACGGATCCGGTAGAGTTCAATGATCACCGCTGTCTGGAATTCGAAGCACGGCAGATCCCGTACCTCCCGCTCGTAGACCTCGTGGATGTCCTGCACCCGCCGCCCGCAACGCGGACACCTCAGTATCCGGTTGCCGCGCTTGCGTCGCACCCACAGTCTCAGAGTCTTGGCCTTCTCGTCGATCTCATGATGATAGACCCGGTAGCCCGGCCAGCCCAGGATCTTGGTGAACTCGTTGTCGGTCAGCAAACGCCAAAGTCTACCGAATGGCGCCCATGTCGCCAAATGTCCTGAAATCCGGGGCCTTTACAGATTCTTGCTCAGAGCCGTATTGTCGGACCAAGCACTCCGCAACCTCGCTTCTTTCCGGGATAACCCCATGACGCGCGTGCGCGTACTGCGCGAAAAATGGCGCGCCAGCGCGGAACCGTCTGCCTTAGCCGCCGCGGAATACCGCCCATGCTTCGTCACCGCCCGCCGGATGCGCTCGATGCCTTCCGCCGTCCTCGGTCCCGTGCTCAGCCCGCCGTGGTTTTTGCAGCGAGTGTGTCTCTGACTCCGGGTACTCCAGATCGCGGCGGCCTGACAGGGAGTTCCCCGCCGCGTCTTTGCCCCGCATCGTGGTTTCGTCATCTTTTCCCTTCTTTCCGGGATGACCCCATGACGCGCGTGCGCGTACTGGTACACAAAAGCCCCCATTTGCCGGTCACACTACGTTCACTTCCCCAACGTCTTCGTAGCTCACATCCGCCACTTGAATGCCCAACTTGACTATCAACCGCGCGGCCTCCTTCTGCAACTCCTCGTCGGACATCTTCTCTAGGTTGTTGCCTTCGGTGTCGGTGGGGGCGACCTTCGCTGGGGCGTCGAGGCCCAGCAGCTTGGCGCGGCGCTCTCCGATACTGATCGCCTTTCCGATGGCCGCCACGTCGCCGGCTTTGATTCTCTTCTGAAGGCAGTCCAGGTAGTAGTCCAGGCGCTGGAGTTCGATCTGACGAACGTGGGGAACTTCCTCTCTGATGTCGCGGTCGTACGCCTCCAAAACCCGCATCAACATCTGGTACGCGGCGGCGGGAGTGACCCCGAGTTGGGTTGCTATCTCGCTGTACGACTTGCCCTGCTTGCGGAGATCCAGGGCGTTCATCTCCCTCTCGCGGGCTTGCAGGTGCTGCTTGGCGCCGGGGTTCCAGGTGGACTTCTGGTCCTTCCTGCCCGGCAGCGGCTCGTGGTGGGGCGACCTATGCCGGTATTCACGCTTATGTACTAAACCGAGCTTGGCGCTTTGAGCCATAAAGTAACCCTAGTTACCAGCAGCCCATTATATATCTTCCCGGCCTCCAGCGCGTTGAATAGAAAGGCCGCTGTTCCCAGGGTTAACCCGTCTACTACAATAGATGGCCTATTTGCTGACTTGCTGCTTTGCACCGACAGTCGCGCCGCGCCAATCTTGGAACTTTCCCCGAAAGTGGCACCTACAAAACCTACAGAACCGGCCAAGATACGCACTCGCCGGCGGGCTTGCTAAAGAGGGCACCTACAGAACCTACAAAACCCTGGTGATGTTCATGGTTTATGCCTAAAACGGGCACCTAAAAGGGCGTTTTTAGCGCCCCGGCGGCGGGGGTGCTACCCACCTACCAGCCGGCCCCCGGCGGCGCAACCTATCGCCTAGAAACGCCAACGAATAGGCCTCAAACGGGTTCTAGCTTAGCTTCCGGTCAGCAAATTGGTGCCCTGGCGCTCGAGACGGCAGAAAACGGCGTAAGTTACTGTCTGAAGCCGCTAGTGTTGTGTTGACTATGCTTGTCAGTTTGGTAAAAGCACCGAAACTTCTGGACGACCAACGGCTCGCTGAAATCAGGCGGCGAATGAAGAAAAGCAGCGACTGACAGATGAGATTCAGCGGATCGCAAAATCCCGAAAGCTTATGATTGATCTCGATCTTTAACCTGGTTCGAAAATCGGTGTTGCCGCGCCTCCAAACATGTGGTTGTAACGCGAAGAATTCTTGAATTTACTGGGTTGAGTGACTAAGGCCACCGAACGCGCAACGGTGTCGATGCAGGCGCTTAGAAGAGCACAGGTGTAAAGTATGCCAGACTCCGCTCACCGCCATCCGCTGCGGCCCGGCCTGGCGTTCAACCGCGCCGCTACGACCCCGATGTTGACTCACTTCGCCCCATTGATTCGCGCGGAATTCTCTTGCTTATCCGGCCGACCAGAGCGATGGATGTGATCACCGCGGCAATTACCGCGCGGAAAAAAGGAGACATGAAATGACCACAGAGAACGCAGAAACGCCGGAAAGCGGCCCGGCTGCCCCGGCCCACGAGCCGAAAGCGCCCAAAGACGCCCGTGTCGCGCCACAGGCGGCCCACGTTGCGCCGGACCAGGCCTCCTCGACGAAGGCTACCAGCCCGAAGAAGGGCGCGCCCACCGGCCATAGAACCGCCGAGGGCCGGAAACCCAAGGCCGCCGTGCCGAAAAAGACAGCCAGAGCTGGCATAAAGGCAGCCAAGCCCGCCCGCGCCGAGGGAGCCAGCACGCCGCGCGCAGGGAGCAAGGGAGCGAAAATCCTGGAACTGATCGGACGACCCAAGGGAGCGACCCTGGCCGAGATCGTGAAGGCGACGGATTGGCAGAAACATTCGATCCGGGGCTTCCTCTCCACGGCCGCCAGCAAGCGCGGCTGCAAGATCGTGTCCGCCAAGCGCGGGGACGGCCAGCGGGTGTACTCCCTCAAGGGCTGACATCGGGTTTTCGCCTCCCGGCCCGGCCGGCTCCGGCCGCGGCGGGCTTTTCTGCTCTGGGCCGCGAAGACCGGCGCAGTGGGCGCCTTCAACGCCGTGCTCACCTCCTTCCCAATTTCGGTGTTATTCCCCTTATGTTCTACATTGACAAGGGTCAACCTGAGGCTCTGTGCGTCGAAGCGGGGCACAGGCGTTAAGATTAAGGCCGACCTCACCCAGTGGAGCGTACCACGGGCCGGGTTGTGTACACCCCAGAACGCGTTTGCGAGCAGCAGAAGTCCGCGATGGTGACGACAAGTCGAATGGCCTGCGGCCGGCGGACATCGCCCGTTTTCAGGGAACGGCGTTTACCAGGAGGAGTCCGCTCCGAGGCTCTTCCAATCTCCAAACTTCACCGGTCCGTGTGTGCCAGTTTCCGATATTCGGGTTTCACGGCCAGTGGCATCAGAACGCTGAGTTGCGCCGTCGGTAAGCCTTGGCCAAATCTCGGGAGCGATCCCCGAATCTGCGCCCAACTTCCGGGTTCCCGACAAATCATTCCCTATTTCGTTATCGCAAGCACCCGACTGGAACGGCGCACCGAGGCACGTGCTCGTGACACAACCAGATCAGAATTAAGAAAACGTGTAGATCTGAATACCCGCCCTGCTTCGAAATCACTTGGTTTGAGACGTGCGGCGGCGCAGTTCATCGAAGAAATTCAACAGAAACGTGACGTGCACGGAAGTTTTGTTTTCTTCGGCCGCCGGCCGCGGGACCAAAGCCTCGATTCTTGTACCGTCCGGAGCCAGATCAAAATTCGAGTCGCCGGTGGGCGGACTGAGTTCTTGGTCGGACCAAAGACGAGGCTTACTGGCCGCGAACGATTCGCCAATTACTGCGTAGCCGGCCACCATGATCCGATTGTCCGGATTTTCAAAGAATAGGTTCTTTCCGTCACGGGACCAGACGGGCATCTTGCCGCCACCGGAGGAAATCTGCCACTTGCCTCTTCCGGCGGTCTCCGGGAACGGCCGGACATACACTTCATAGACGCCTGACTCATCGGAGGCAAACGCCATCCAGCGTCCATTCGGCGAAAAAGCGGGCTGCACTTCGTTCGCGGTTATATGCGCAAACGGTTCGGGTTTTCCGGGCTTGGGATGGTCCGGATCGGTCACATCCAACGGCATGGTCCAAATGTCAAAATTCGCGTTGGCGCCTTGCTGATAGGCCAAATGCCGGCCGTCGGGGGAGATGGAGTAGGGTTCCACCGGAGCCTTTCCCTCCAGCAGCTTCTGCACGTCGCCCGCGCCGTCACTGCGGATCCACAATAGGGCCTGACTGTCTCCCTTGACAAACTGGAAAACCATGTGTTTGCCGTCTGGCGTCCAAACGGGACTGTAGCTGAGCTGGGCGAAAAACGTGAGGCGAGAGAGAACGTCATTCTGCAAGTCATACGTGTAGATATCGATACCCTTCCGCTCGATTCCTAGCGCCAGACGCCGGCCATCGGGCGAGAAACGCGGCGTAAAGTAAGCGGCGGGCTTGGACAACTGCGGCTGTATCTTCCGGGAGCCACTTGCATCCAAGACCGCAAGGGACCAAGTCTCCAGCTCCGACTTGCCGCTGCGGTAGACAAAAACCCCCGTTCGCGAAACATCAAACTGCCCCGCCGCTGTATTCGAGCTGCTGGCTACATCATCTAAAACAGGGACGGGGCCGCCTTGGGGTTTGTCCGCCGAACCACTCATGGACAGAGCAAAGAGCGCTCCGCCGTGAACATAAAGGAGATGGCCACTGGCCGTATAACGTCCGAAGTAGCCCCCGGTCTGAAGAACTCTTCTCTCGCCGGTCTTGAATGTCAGCACTTCCAGGCTGGCGCCCTCATAGTTACTCAGGTTATTGCTTGCTGTGAATAGTACGGCTCGCCCTCCCGGCAGAACCTGGGGCCAACGATGAGTTGCCTCTCCGGCGCGAAGTTGGGTTAATGGTTGGGGGGCTGATCCGCCGGAAGCAGGAATGCGGAAAAGGCCGGCGGTATTGGTGAGCGCGGCGATAATCGTTCCGTCTTCGCCCCAGCTTGCGCCCCGCGCAAAGGGCGCTTCGGCCAAGGTCACCGGGGCGTTGCCGCCGTTCAAGGCGATTTTCTTTAGCTTGCCGTCGGCGAAGAATCCGATCCATTGGCCATCGGGCGAGAAAAACGGGTCGGAGCCGTGCTCGGTACCGGCGATCACGGTTCCAGCCGGCTTGTCCAAAAGGCGGGAAGCCAGCATCTGTTTGCCATCCGGCCCGCGCACGGGATACAACAGCCGCGTGCCATCCGGAGAAATGGTCGCGAAAGTTGCGTCATAGGCTGTACCGAGGTGCGCGTCCGGACCGAGGTCGGCGTCCAGGCGGATGAGCGGAAGATCGCCGGAACCGGACGCCGATCGAGTGGCGTGCCATGCCGTGAACGACGTGACCGCCGCAACCAACAGAAGTGCGCCAGCCATCGTCCAGGGCAGCCAGGTTCGCTTTGCTTTGAGGCTGAGTGCTGGCGAACTTGGTTCCGGCGCTCCTTCTTCGAGAGCGATTCGGACATCGCCAATGGCTTGCCAACGCTTGCGCGGGTCCTTGCGCAAACATCGCTCAACCACGTAGCGGGCGTGGGCGGGCAGTGCGCTCAGATCCGGCTCTTTTCCAAGGACCTCGACCAGAATGTCGGAAACCGTCTCGCCGCGAAACAGCGGCTGGCCGGTGAGCATTTCGTACAACACCACGCCGAAGGCCCAAATGTCGGCGCGCTTGTCGGCCTGCTTGCCCCGAGCCTGCTCCGGACTCATGTAGGCCGCGGTGCCCATAATCATTCCCGCGCGCGTCGGGGAGACGGTGAGGGTGGGCGAGTTGTTAGGATCCGCGGCCTCCTGTTCGCGGCCCTCCACCGCGGCAAGCCCGAAGTCGAGAACTTTGACCACGTCGCCGGGTGTCACCAGAATATTGGCGGGCTTCAGATCCCGATGGACGATGCCCTTGTCGTGCGCGGCTTCCAGCGCTTCAGCAATTTGCCTGGCGTAGTTGAGGGCGGTCGCAAGCGGGAGCGGCCCTTTGAGCGGCTCTCCCGGCACCAACTCCATCACCAAAGCGCGTAAGTTGTTCGATTCTTCGATCCCGTAGATCTGCGCAATGTTGGGATGGTTCAGCGAAGCGAGTACCTTGGCTTCACGCTCGAAGCGCGCTAGTCTTTCGGGATCCTGCGCGAGAGCCGGTGGCAGAACTTTGATCGCAACTTCGCGCTCAAGCTTGGTGTCCTTGGCTCGATACACTTCACCCATGCCACCCGCGCCAATGGGCGCGAGAATGTCGTAGGGTCCGAGTTGTGTTCCGACAGAGAGCGGCATATATGAATGATTCAACTCAATGTACCCGATTGGACGCGGATAGAGCCTGGATTACGGCGTATCCGTCCACTATCTTTCCCAACGATCCTACCAGATTCAACTCCTGAATCACGGCGCATCCGGAAGTTTTCGCCCCATCGATCCGCGAAAAACCCAACTTCCGGGTTCCCGACGATACACCCGCGATCCGCCGACGCTCTCAGCAGCACTTGTCGCGAACTTGAACCAAGGTCCATGAATTTGTTGGAACGAGGCGAATACTTGCGACTTGGCGGCCGAAGGGCCACAAGGGTGGTCGGAGTACGGTGAGGGAGCCACGGAGCAGCCTTCGTGACGACATGGCGGACCAGCCATCTCTCCAAGGCGCAGTCAGCTTCTCTCGCCGGATTATTCCTGCGCCGGTGCGAATCGCCATAATGTGGAGCGCATGCCGCCGCGCAGGGCGACCATGCGTCCGTCCGGCAGCCAGGCCATACTGGCGTAATCGGTCGTCTTGTCGGATGGCAGGGGCTGCAGCCGGCCGTTCCGGGTATCCAGCACAGCCGGCGCTCCGAACCATGTCTCTTGGAGGGTAACCAGGAGACGGCCGTCCGCATTCCAGCTACCGGGCGAGAGGTGCGAATACCGTGGCGCGTGGGATACATCGGCGGCGATCTCGCTCTCCGGCGACCCGTCCAGAGGTACGCGAAAGAGTCGCATATTCGGGCTTTGCAGGACGCTGACGAGGAGCGCCCGGCCGGACGGGTCGGCCACGACGCGATCGCCGGCGCGAACCTTCCGCGCTTGCCCGCCCGCGGACGGAATCGACCAGATGCTGCCTCCCGCGGCGAAATACAGCGTGCCGCCATCCGGCGAAGCTGCCAGCGAGACGATTTCACCCTTGCCTGGAGCGATGCGGCGCGTGATGCGCCCGGTTTCGACGTCCGCAAACGCAATCGTTCCTCGTGGCGCAGGACCGATCATGAACGCGATCTCGCGTGGGCCGGCGGCCGTAACGGGTGTCGAAGTTTCCTCCGTGGTGGCGACCATGGCAACCGGCTTCTTCCCGGGCTGTACGACCATCAGGCGGGGGCGCTCCGAATAGACGACCGTCAGGACCACGCGCCCATCCGGCAGGACGGCAAGCACGTCGGGATCGGAGACCTCCGGAAACCGAGCCCACGTTTCCGTCTGATCGCGATCCAGCGGGCGGCTCACCAGTTCCGCCGGGACGTCCGTCACGCAGGAATACACGCTTCCATCGGGGGCGGTATCCACGCCCCAGACTTCGTGGGTGGCGGTAAACAGCATTTGAGCCGGCCCGCGTCCGTGGATGGGGACGGCAAGCACCTGCGTAAATTCCCCAAGCTCCCGAGTGATCACCGCTGATTTCCCGTCGCGGCTCACCGCGTAATCGGGCGCGCCGGTGCCTCTCGGAATATCGGGCGCGAGGGGCCGCGTGGCGCCGGTGACGAGATCCACCACCAGCAGTTTCACGCCGTCGGCGGCTTCCCTCCCCAGCGGCGCTCCATCGATCAGAGCTTCCTTGCCGTTCGGGAATGTGCGCGGATTGGAGAGACTTTCATTGGGATCGACCGCTGCGACGGGCAGATCCTGTACCCGCCCGGTGGCGGGCCAGAAGCGGAAGAGTTGCCACTCACGCGCGGAGTTCAGCTTCTCTGCGAGTAAACTCCCGTCCGGGAGCGTCTCCGGCCGGAACGCCCGTGGGAAGACGAGCCGCTCGTCGCCGCCAAGCACAGGCACGCTGTAGATCCCCTCCGGCACGGCCTCGACGCGGTCGTAATATATGGAGGAGCCATCCGGCGCCCAAGCGACGTTGGTGACGTTTCCATGCTGCCGGCTATGCGTGAGCATCGACCAGTTTCCGGTTTCGGGCGTCATGACGCCGACCTGCGTGTAGCCTCCATCCACGGCGAAGAATGCCACCAGGTGTCCGTCGGGCGAGGGGCGCGGTCGAAACGCGATGTCCGGTCCGCCCAGAAGCGCTCCCGACCAGTTCGTGGGCCGCGGCTCCGGCGCCACCAGGCGGTACACGGCGATGGTGAGCACGATCAGCGAGACCGCCCCGGCGGCCGCCAGCGTCCAGCGGCGCCAGCGCGCCGGTCCGGGAACCTTCGGGGCAGCGCCACTCTGGCTCGCCCCTGGCGACATCGCCGAGAGCGCGAACGACAGGTCGCGCGCCGACTGAAACCGATTCGCAGGATCTTTCTCCAGGCAGTGGTAAACGATCTGCCGCACGCCGGAAGGCACGGTATCGGGCAGCTCGGGCAACTCCTGCTTCAGGATTGCCGTCATCGTTTCGACCGCGGTGTCGCCATGAAAGGCACGCCGGCCGCCTAATATCTCGTATAGAATTACTCCGAAGCTGAAGATGTCGGAGCGCTCATCGGCGTCCTTGCCGCGAACCTGTTCCGGCGACATATATCCGACGGTGCCCATCAGCAGGCCCGGTTGGGTTCGAATCGTCAACGTTTCGGTGGCTGCCTCGGCCGTTGGCGGCACGTTCAGCCTGGCCAGTCCGAAGTCCAGGATTTTGACGCCTCCGTCCCGAGTCAACATAATGTTGTCGGGCTTCAGGTCCCGGTGGACGATCCCCGCGGCATGGGCGGCAGCAATCCCGTTGGCGATCTGGACGGCGCAATCGAGGCTCTTCCGTAATCCGAGGGAGCTTCCACGGAGCGGTTGGCCCTCAATCAGCTCACTCACGATATACGACACACCGTCTTCTACGCCCACGTCGTAGATGGCGACGATGTTGGGATGATTCAGGGCAGCCACTGTGCGCGCCTCGAATTCGAAGCGCTGGCGTCGAACAGGATCGGTGGCGACTTCCGGGGGAAGAATCTTCACCGCGACCTCGCGTCTCAACCGCGCGTCGCGCGCACGATACACCTCGCCCATGCCCCCGGAGCCGATCATCGCAAGGATCTCATACGGCCCCATACGAGTTCCGGGAGCGAGGGTCATGAGCGTGTCATGATTGTACACTCGCGGATGTCGTACTTGCATTGGGAACGAATTACGGCGCATCCGGAAACTATCCATCTCCGACGAATCCTGCCAAATCCAACTCCCGGATCAGATCGCCTTCGAGAAATGGGGCTGTCAGCACGCCGCAGCGTTTTACCAGTTCCCACTCACTGGACAAAAAGTGGGCTTTCTTTCCATTGGGCTGGCGACGCCGTGCAACAGCGGTCCACTTTCCCACGAGAAAGGTTTCACAGCGCCGGTCTTGCAGGCACGCTCCGCACGCCCTTGTAGGTGGGTTACCACGCGCGCGGTTTCCGGCGGGGGCCAGATCGCGACGGCACTCGGCCGAGTCGGCGACCACACTGTCGAGTGGTCTACTTCCGCGTGACCGCCCCATCGCGAAGACCGCTCCACGGGGTGAGGCGCGGAATCCATCTCGGGACTTCGGCGCAGAACAATTTGTACTCGGAGTCAAAACTTGCCATTAGAGTCGGTTCTTCGTAGACCAAAACAAAAAGGTGAAACAGCAGCCATACAGACCCGCCGTATTCAAGCAACTGCACGTTTCCGAGGATCAAGCCTTGACCAAGAATCGCGCTCACCACCGACACGTACATCGGATTTCGGACATAACGGTATAGTCCGCTGACGACCAAATGACGGGTCGGAAAGATCGGTGCCGGCGTGCCCACCCCCTGCAATGCGAATCGGAAGAACGAATCCAGGAGGCCAATGGCACCGAGAGCTATCAGAATGCCGCCCACAAAACGCAGAGGCGGCAATCCCAAGAGAGCAGCTTCGAGTTTCCAATGGGAGATCCACCAAGGCACCAAACCGGCTACGAACCCGGGGGCGATGACCAGGAAAACCGCCGAGCCAACGATAGCCAACACCTCCCTGGTCACGTAATGATGTAAGCAGGCCTCTTGACTGTGGTCAAATGGGAGCCCGATCCGTGCACTCGACTCCGGATCCTAAGTGACAGAACGCGGAAAAGAACACTCCACTTGGTTGCAAACCACCAAGCCGTAGACGTGGTCCTGCCAGGTTCCGGCGATTGCGGCCGTGAAGTCATCAGTGGGCTTATCGTAGAATGGCCCGTACAGCGTTCCGGAAGATCGGTCCCGTGATGTCCGGTCCACGTCAACTGGGCGGAAAGCGCCTGACCTTTGGAAGTGGGTGGGAAAAGGAACGTGGTGTCCAGTTCGAGGAAGTAGCTTTGGGACCGGGGACTGACCCCACGGGGCGGTGCGCCGACGCCTATCTTAACGCTTATGCCGAAGGGGGTGGTTCCTGATCCGGTAAGGACACATCTTGCGGATTATCCATCAAGTGCCCAATCTGCTTCGAATTTGACGCTCCACTGCGTGTAGCGGCATTTTGCGCCACGCTACGCTGGGTGTAAAGAGGGTTATACCCTGTAATGCCCCGCGTTGGTAGGTTTCATCGCTACACAGCGCGTAGCGGCATTCAGGGCTTCCACTCGGGCAAGGCGTTGCAGTCTCCTCATCTCCCGTTCGATTTCAATCTCTTTTCGGTTCTGGGCGGCCATTGCGTTCGCCAGTTCCAGAATCGCATCGCTGTAGGGCGTCAAGATGTAGGTGTTCGCGGCCCGAATCAGCCCGCCGGCGCGGGCGTCGCCGCGGAGAATCGACAGCCAGCCGATCTCCTCAAGCTGCGCGATGCCCTTGCTCACCGAGCCGAACGACTTAATCCCGCTGTAGCGCATGATGCCGCGGTTGCTGAGCTGGACACGAAACGTGTCGTGCTCGCGCTTTTCCGCGAAGTGCAACAGGACCGGCCCAATCCGTTGGGCCTGGGGACGAAGCGTGGCCCAGACACCGGACTTGACCAGAAGTTCAAGCGGCTGCTCGTGCCCAACGTCGTAGCGTGGCAGCGGGCGAGTGGGTTCCAGGTGGCGGCCCTTCGGTATGCGGGGAACCTCGAAATTCCGCTCAAGCCAGGCCGCCGCGCCGGCAGCGTCGGTGGCTTGGGCGTCGATTACCAGATCGATCACACTCATGGGCGGCGTTTCGCAGCCGAAGCATTTCACGCGATTGACGCTCTTCTGAATGCCTACCGACGGCGTTCGATCCCCGTGCTGGTGCTTCTCCGGGTGCCAGCAGTGAATCATGCCGCTTTGACCAAAGCGCAGCTCTAGCGCCTTCGCTACTTCGGCGATGGGCAGGTTGCGGTTTATCCTGCGGAAGTCCGGAATGCCGCCATCCGGGTGGGCTGTTACCTTTCGCCCGTCGCTCGGCGTGACTGCGTTCGGTGCGGTCGATCTCACGCCGGCGGGCATCGAAACCAGACCGCTGGGTTTTTCCGCCGGCCGCGCGTAGGTCTCCGATGACAAGAGCGCTATCTCTTCCGCCGTGACCCCTAGCCACGCATTTAGATCATCGCGCCGCCAGCGCTTCTGGTACCAGGCATAACGGCGGCCTTCAACTTTGCACCGCAGCATCGGCGCCACGTCAGCGTGCCGTGGGCGCGCGTCCTTCGGGCGCATCCGCTCCCACATGGCTTCGAACGCACGCTGATTCGCGGGGGTCAGGGTCAGCTGGCCATGCTGGAATTTGCGCTCCTCCCGCGTCTGCGTCCAATACAGGCAAACGAATCGCCACATGAGATGCCGCGTCAGCTCTCTCCTCGTACCCTCGAAGTGGCCGCCGCGTGTTTGTTCGAGCCTTTCGTGCAGCCGCAATTCCTCCCGCCAGCGGGCTCGCAAGTCTACCGCCGGGATTTGCATGATCGCCTCCTTTCGACCTCCTCGATGGAAGCGGGGAAAGGGGAAATTACCCTCTGCTGGGGCGCGGGGTATAATGTGGCTGACACGTTAGAACTTTCCGAAGCCCGGAGTCGAGCCGAGCTTCCCGTTTCAAATAGGTCACGGGGCGCGCCCCCTTTAGGACAGCGCCCCACTCTTCACCATCTGGTCCTCAAGTGCCCGCGCGGCTACACGGGTGTCACTTACGCGCGGTGCGTGGGGCCGTCACGCTGCTTCTCCTCCCTGAGGCGGCGACGTGCGCTGCTCGATCCACGCAAGCAGGGCCGCCCGTGGGCACCGAAGCATTCTTGATCCGGCCACCCGCAGGACGGGGAGCGTTTCCGACGCCATCCACCGATATGCGAGCGCCCGCGAGATTCCGAGGACTTTCGCAACCTCGGGGGCGCGGAGAAGGAGGATTTCGGGGATAGCGCGGGCCGCAGTTTGGTGGTCCGCGGCGGGCTTCCCTGCGGCGACCCGCCCGTTTCCACTGCGTAAACTTGTTTCGGTTTTGGGCATATTTTGTTTACTCTAAAGAACTATACCGTTCGTGGCTTTTGAGTCTCTCTCCGTCCGAAAGTTACTGCCAGTAATCCATTTAAAGTGAACGCGCTACGGGCGTTCTGGGTCGCCGGAGTAGCGCCCACTTGGAGTTTCTTTCTCAGCTGCATAAAAAATATACGGAGGTGGGCGAAAGAGCTGGAGAAGTAAATGTCGAAGAAACGGAAACGGGGTAATTCTTCCCGGCGGTCGCGGAGTGCTGTTCACGTCTTGGGGGGGCGCCAGCATGTTGTTGCAGAAGACGCGTTGCCTTTAAGGTTTGCCTTGAGCCGGTTGCGGCGGCCAGGCTGTCATTGTTGCGACATCGCCACCACCATCAGCACAGCGAACAGGGCGACCGCGATTTAGGATGCCCACCAGGAAGCCGGTGCACTCCAGGTATTTGGAGGCAGTCCAGGTATGCGGGCGTGTCGCTCCCCTTATGTTTTGCGTTGACGGCGATCCGGGGTGCCGGTCGTAAACTTCCAAAACCCACTTCTAAGACCCGGTGTGTAACTCCCTTATGTTTCGGGATAAAAGTCCCGTCGGTCCAAAATTGGACGAACGGGGCCGTTGCGAGCCGCTTGAGACGAACAAGCTGCCGCGCCCGACCGGTCCCGGCCTCCGGCGCGGCTGCGAACTTCATCGAACGACCGTCCGTCGCCTAGCGGGCGCAACCGTTGCGCGAACACGGCCGCGTTGGCGGTGGGATCAGCGTCCCTACGTTTTACGCCCTTGTTCTTGTCGGAACAACTCGGACAAGTCGGACACCCCAGCAAATACGGGGCATTGGGGTGTTCCGAGTCGGTGTTTTGCCAGTCGGACAGGTCGGAACAACCCTAAGGGCGCGGGCCTCCGTGTCCGACTTGTCCGAGTGCCGTTCTTCGGGGTCGGAACACGCCTGAACCCAATGAAATCGGTGTTGTTCCGACTTGTCCGACTTGTCCGAGAAAAAAGAGAGTAGGTCCGCAAACGCTCACCCCTCCAGAATCGAAGCCTTGATACAAAAGGCCCGAGTCAAGCCAAGATTGCCGGGCAACCGCACCCGCTTTGTCAGGTCGGGCGGTTGGCGCTCTAGGAAACCCCGTTCCTCCAAGACGCGGGCCACCATGCGGTAGTCGAATCCCGCGCAGACCTCCGCCTTGAAGGTTTCGCGAAGCACCAGGTATTCCGTTTCTCCTTCGGCAGTCTGTTGCCGGAAGCCAGCGCGATTCACGATCCGGTTTTCATCCGCCGGATTTGTCGTCGTGTTGTGAAGCACTTGAAACCGGCTTGGCCCGTGCGCTTCGAAAAACCGCCGCACCTGATTAACCGCTGCCTCTGCGTCCCCAGCGCCGATGGTCCCCCGGCCGGCAATCCACGACTCAAGGCAACGCGCCGCCGCGTCGGTGGCTTCGTCGCGTTCCCAACCGGTAATGCCGGCAGCCGTAGCGAGTTCACCCCCCGCCCCGATCAGAGCGAACCGCTGCGCGGCGCGGAACACCTCCCCGGACGCGTCCTCGGGAACGTTGCGGCCTACAAAGCCCTGCTGAAAGTCGCGCACCCAGTTCTCTACAGCCGCCCGTGTCCCTATCAAATAGTCGAGGAAGTCCCGCAGAGGAGCGCCATAGAACTGCCGTGCCGCGTCCTTCAGTTGACGTGCGAAACCATCGGGCGATTCTGCGCCGTGGATTTTCTCGAAGAGTCCCAGCCCGGCCCCGGCATCCGCTTCGATGTTCAGCAGCCGGACTTCGGCACCGCCCTTGGTGCGCTTGCCCGCGGTTTGCGCATGGTCTGCAAGCGTCAACTCGCCCGCGCTCACGAACAACAGCGACCATAACAGCTTTTTTCGTGCGCCTATATTTCGGGTCATGCGCATCTTGCCGGTTCCGTTGCCCAAAAGGTAAGCGGTCTCCGCCGCCTCCCGCGCGTCTATCTGGGAGAGTTCGTCCAAGAAGAGCGTCAGATCGTTGTGGATTTCTGCGATGGCTTCCAAGCCGTTCGCAGTAGTCCGCCACGATTGCACGAAGCCGTTCCTCCCGCCGCCGCCCAACACGGAACCGGCCACCAGGAGCGCCGTGCTCTTCCCAGTCGAGGTCGCCCCCACCAGGTGCACGCCGCCCGATTCGGCGCCCACTAGGGACAGCAGGGGCCCGGCAAACGCACACGACACCGCCAGAATCAGCCGCGAATTGCCGGAACAGAACCGGCCCACGTGGTCGCGCCACTCGTCCACCGTCCCGCACACATTCAGGTAGTGGTCTGTCTCGAAGGGCGTCTGAAACAGGATGTTTTCCTCGCCGTCCGGCCCGATGGTCGCTCCCGGCAAAACGAAGCTGTCGCCATGCCACCCTACCCGAGCCACGCACAGCGACCGCGCTTGGGGTCGCATGGTCTGAAGGTAGACGGTGAGTTGCTCACGCGCCTTGCGGCCTGGAGCGAGGAATAGCCCGCCATCCAACAGCCGCTGGCGATATTCGTTGCCGTCGCCGGCAAGCAGGGACATAGGCATAGCCCACTCATGTGAGCGCCCATCGGAGTCGCACCAACGAAGTAATCGTCCCCACCCGTCGCCCTTGCTGTCTCGCGTGACCGCTGCGACTTCGAGCCGGCCGCAGATTCGCAACAGTCCTTTTTCCGGGTCGGGATCGCGCCAGAGAACCGCCTCGTCAGTGACGCGGAACGGTGACTTCGCCTTGCCCAGTATGTCGCCGGCTGACGTCTCCGGGCCGTTGTCGAGGTCCCAACGCGCGCGCCACGCCGCCAAAGTCTCGGCGGTCAGCGCCTGTTGCGCGCTGACAAGCGTCTGAAGTTTGCGGAGGGTCCCACTCGCGCCCAACCAATCTGAGACATCCTTGCCCTTGGGAATCTCGATGATGCGGACGTCACATCCCACGCGCAACAGATCAGCGGCAACCACCGCTGCGTGCTTCCGGCCAGGCGGGTCATTGTCGGGCAGAACTACGACCGAACGGCCGCGGATCGTTTCGGAGTACTCGGGCCTCCACTTTCCGGCGCCCATGGGGTTGCAGGTGGCGAGCAAGCCCAGACCTTCGATGGATTCAGTATCGCGTTCGCCTTCGCAGGTGAAGACGGTTTCAGTCGCGCGCTTCAACAGCTCCGGGAGGCGATAAAGCACCAGGCGAACACCTTTGATGTTCCAGACCCACCCGCCCTTGCCGTCCGGTTGCCGTTGGCGGAAGGCCTTGGGTTCCAGGCGAACGGTCTGGTACAGCAGGCCCCCGTCTTCATCGGTGTAATCGTAGGTGGCCACGACGCGGGGGCGCGCTGCGCGCCCGATGATGCGGAAGACTTCGGCCTTCGCCGTTTTGAAGTCCGCGCCGGTCAGAGCCATTTCGAGAGCCAGAATGTCCCCGCCACGCCCGCACTTGCTGTGGCAGTGCCAACGCCCAGTGTTCGAATGAACGGCGAAGCTGTCCCGTTGGCCGCGGTGGATCGGACACGGCCCGCGCCACTGCGCTGCGGGACCCTGTTTCAACCGCGGGACGCGCGTCGCGTAGTACCTGGCGACTTCGGACGAAGTGAAGGCAATGGCCGTATTCCCCATCTACCGCGCCTCCGCCGCCTGGCGCCCTAAAAACGTCGCGCACCGCTCCCGCCACGCCATCAGCTCGTCAAGATCTATGTAGCGATCCTCAGGCACGGCGCGCCTCCTTTCCCGCTGGCGGGCTTGCCGCGTGGGGCAGTCATGCTGCTGACCCTCCCTGCGGTGGCGACGTGCGCTCCGCGATCCACTTGAGCAACGCCGCTCGCGGGGTGCGCAACATCCGCGATCCGGCTACCCGTACGACCGGGAGGACTTCGGACGACATCCATCGATAGGCCAGTGCGCGCGAAATTCCCAAGAGACGCGCGACTTCGGGGGCGCGCAGGAGGAGGGCTTCGGCCGATGGCGCTGTTTGGCGGTCCGCAACGGGTTTCCATGCGGCGGCCCCGCCATTTCCACCGCGTAAACTGGTTTCGCTTTTGGGCATATTTTGTTCCCGCCTGTACTATACCCTTTCACTTTTTGAGTCTCTCTCTGTCCGAGATTGTTGTCGGTTAATCCATTCAAAATGAACGCGCTACGGGCGTCTTGCGACGCTGGAGTAGAGCCCGTTTAGAGTTTCTTTCTCAGTTGCAGAAACGATAAAGATGGGCGTAAGTTGGAGAGGTAAAAATGTCGAAGAAACACAAACGCGGTCAGGGCGAGGGTTCGATCTACAAGACCAAAGACGGCCAGTGGCGCGCGGCCATAAGCCTCGGGTGGGCGCGGAACGACGCGGGCGCGCCCGTCTGGCGGCGGAAGTTCATCACCGCTCCGACCCGCTACGATGTGCAGCGCAAGCTGACGAAGATACTACGCGACCGCGAACTTGGGCTGCCGATCATTTCCGAGAAACAGACCGTAGGGCAGTTCCTGCAGCACTGGCTGGCGGAGGTGGCGAAGCCGCAAGTGAAGCCGAAAACATTCCGCAGCTACTCCGATCTTGTGCGGCTCCACATCGCACCCGCCATCGGCGACAAGCCGCTCGCCAAGCTCACGCCCGCCCACATCCGGCAGTTCCTCAACGACAAGCTCACGACTCCGCAGCCATCGCGGAAGAAACCGCAGGAAGGCGAACCGCCGGAAGCGGGCGCACCTCTGAGCGCCCGGTCGGTAAAGCACCTGCTGGTGACGTTGCGCGGCGCCCTGGAAGTCGCCACCAAAGATGGAATCCTGCCCCGGAACGTTGCCGCTCTAGTAGATCCGCCCCGAGTGATTAAACCGCAGATGAAAGCCTTCGATGCAGAGCAGGCCAGGACCTTCCTTGCAGCACTCAAGGGCGACCGCTTGGAGGCTCTGTTCACCACGGCCATTTCTCTTGGTTGCCGGCAGGGTGAAGCCCTGGGGCTTCAGTGGCCGGAAGTAGACCTGGTAGCCGGAACCCTCACGATCCGGCAGGCTCTCCAGCGCATCAATGGCAAGCTTGCTCTGGTCCCAACGAAAAAGGACAAGGTGCATACGATCAATCTACCAGCCGTGACGATCTCTGCTTTGCATGCCCACCGTGCCCGGCAGGAACAGGAGCGTCTGTTGGCTGGTACCGCCTGGCAGGATACCGGGTTCGTCTTCACCACTTCGATAGGGACGCCGCTGGACGCGCGCAGCGTGATCCGGCGCCACCACGCCATCCTCAAAGCCGCTCGGTTGCCGCAGATCCGTTTTCACGACCTGCGCCACAGCGTTGCTACGCTGCTGCTGGCGCAAGGCGTCAGCCCGCGGTATATCGCAGATCTGTTGGGCCATTCCCAGGTTTCTTTCACGATGCAAACCTACGCCCACGTGCTGCCGCAGGTGCAGCGCGACGTAGCCGTCAAAATGGACGACATCCTGCAGCCAGCCCCGGTTGCTGCTCCGGTTGCTGCTTCTGCAGTGCCCAAGAAGGTTCAGTAGCCTGTAAGTTATTGATTTTATGGTGGGCGGTGCAGGATTCGAACCTGCGACCTTCTGGGTGTAAACCAGACGCTCTAACCAACTGAGCTAACCGCCCTGAGATGATTACTTCTGAAGATAACAGAACCTCTGCGGAGAATTCGTCCAGGGACGAAGCTACCTTACCAATGTATCACCGAAGACAGAGCAGAGGGTCAGCCCCAGAGTGCTTAACCGACCTGGGGATTTCCCAATTTAGGCGCGTCAACCGCTCCCTTACGGTCGCGGCTCGGTTACGGGTGCCGTGTGTTTGCAGTCACTTACCGAGCCGCGACCGTAAGGGAGCGGTTGACGCGAACGGATTTCCCCGGATCGGTTGAGCACCCTGTCAGCCCCAATGCCGTTGATTTAAGCCGTGGCGTAAAGTGCCGGCAGTGGAGGGTCCGGGCGGAGGACGAGAAAAAAAGCCGAGAGGACTCTCGGCTCAGCAGGCTGGACAGCCCGCGCCACGACTCGTCACTCGTTACTCCCAGCGCAGGGCGGACATGGGATCGATCGCGGTGGCTCGCCGGGCTGGGAGGTAGCCTGCCAGGGCGGTCACGGCGGCGATTCCCAACGAAGCGGCGGCCAGGGTGGACAAGTCGGTGGGCTCGACTCCGAACAACTGGGCTTGAATCAAGCGGGTTACGGCGTAGGCGCCACTAAGACCGATGGCTACGCCGATGGCGGCCAGGGTCAGGGTTTCGCGCAGGACCATCCACATCACGGAGCTTCGGCCCGCGCCCAGCGCCATGCGAATGCCGATCTCGCGGGTGCGGCGCGCCACCATGAACGCCATCACGCCGTAGAGGCCCAGCGCGGCCAGGAGCGTGGCCAGACATCCGAAGACGCTGGAAAGCGTAGCCAGCAGGCGCTCGGTGAGCAGCGAGATCTCCATCTGTTCGTCCAAGGTGCGCAGGTCGTGCATGGGGACATTGGCGTCTACTCCCACCACTGCCTCATGCAGGGTGTGAAACAGGCGGGCCGGGTCGCCCTGCGCGCGCACGTAGACCGTGCTGTCCTCGGCCCAATCCTGCTGGTCGCTGGGAAGGTAGAGCTCGTAAGGAATCTCCTCGCGCAGGTTTTCGTATTTGGTGTCGCCTACCACGCCGACGATCTGGATATTCATCTTGGTCCCTGGATCGATTCCCATGCCGAGGTGGCGGCCCAGGGGGTTGGCGTCGCCGAAATATCGCTTGACGAACTTTTGGTTCACGATGCCGACTTTGGGCGCGCCGGCGGCGTCGCGGTCGTCGAAATCGCGGCCCAGCAGCACGGGAATCTTCAACGTCTGGAAGAACCCGGGGCTGCAAAATTGCACGTGAGGATCGGGGCGCTCATCCGGTTTGGCCGAGTAGCCTTCGATGGTGACCCAGTTATCCCACTCGTCGTTTTCGAGCACCGGGACTACGGCGACAGTTTGCGATTCCACGCCGGGCAGCGTGTTCAAACGGTTGCGCAGGCGGCGGTAGTAATCCGCGGTCCATTGGCGGTCGTAGCGGCTCAAGGTGGGGTCGACATCGAAGGCGAGCAGATTCTTGACCTCGAAGCCGGGATTCAGGGTTTTCAGGTTGCGCAAGCTTTCGAGGAACAAGCCCGCGCCGATCACCAGCAGCAGGGATAGCGAAACCTGCGCCACCACGAGCGCTTTGCGCAACCCGGCGGCGCCGCCTTGGACGACGGCGCCGGCCTGATCTTTCAATGTGCCCGCGAGTTGGGGGCGGGTGGATTGCAGGGCCGGAACCAGCCCGAAAAGGGCGCCGGCCGCCACCGAGATGGCGAAAGTGAAGCTGAGTACGCTCCAATCCGGCGCGGCGGAAAGCGAGAGCGGGGTGTGCCCGACGGGTAGAAAATCGATCAACGCCTGGTCGATCAGGACGGCCAGCCCAACGCCCAGAGATCCGCCCACGGCCGCGAGCAGGAGACTTTCCGCCAGAAGTTGGCGGACGAGCCTGCCGCGCCCGGCGCCCAAAGCCAGGCGAACGGCAATCTCCTTCTGCCGCGCCGAGGCGCGCGCGATCAGCAGATTGGCCAGGTTGGAGCAGGCGATCAAGAGCACCAGTCCGACGATGCCCATCAGCGCGAAAAGCGGTTTGGAGTATGTTCTGCGCAGGTAAGAGCGGCCTTTCGAGCCGGGCATCACTTGCATCCACATCCTCAGGAACTCCTGCTTGACGAGGGGTGCGGCTTTGGCGAACGGCTTCTCGGTCACTTCGCGATTGATGATCTGATGGAACAGCGGCTGCAGTCCGGCTTGCGCCTTCTCGGTGGTCATGCCGGGTTTGAGGCGGGCGAAGACCTCGGTCCAGCGGAAGCGGTCGTTGCTCAAGCGGGGGTAATTAGTGCGTGGCAGGTCGTCCTTCATGGTCATGGGGATGCGGATCTGGGGCGCGCGGCCCGGTTCCACGCCATCGAATCCCGCCTGGCTCACGCCGATGACGGTCAGCGACCGGCCGTTGACCACGATCTTCTTTCCGACGATGCCGGGGTCGCGGCCGAAGCGCGCGCGCCAGTAGCCGTAACTGAGCACGGCCAGCGGGTGCGCGCCCTGATAGAGATCGTCGGACGCGTTGAACACGCGGCCGGCCGCGGCGCCGATGCCCAAAACCGGGAAGTAGTTGCCGGAAACGAAATCGGCCCCGATCAGCTCCGTGCGGCCTTCGAACGTAGCGCTCACGGTATTCGGATAGGTGCAGAACATGCCGCTGAAGACCTGGTTTTTGTCGCGGATTTCCCCATACATCGGGTAGGAAATTCTTTGATCCCCGTTGTTGCCGCCGTAATGTTTGCCGCGCCCCGCCAGCATCACGATCTGTTCCGGATCTTTTACTGGAAGCGGCTGCAGAATGAGCTGGTCGATAAGGGTGAAGATGGCCGTGTTAGCGCCGATGCCGAGAGCCAGCGAAAGTACGGCGACGGTGAGAAAAACCGGCGATTTGCGCAAACTGCGCAGCGAGTAGCGGAAATCCTGCAGTATGGCGGGCATCGACCCTTATACTGCGGCGGGCGGAAAAGGTTACTTGAAGCGATCGAAAATGTCTGGGACCGACGGGGTCCCGGTAGGCAACGTGGGGAGCAGTCCGTACGGAAATTTACAGTTCAGTATTTCGGCGGCAAAATACTTTTCTTGCTACCGGGTAGAAGGAAATCGGATGGCGGATGCCATTCCGGCGCCTCCCGCAGTTTCGCGGGTTCGGCGGTTTTCGCCTCTGCAGACGGCCCCTCGAACCGAATCGCATCCAAAGCGTAACAAACTAAACCTCCTACAACCCAATGGGCTACACCGATCAGCAAAATGACGCGTTCTTGGGTTCGAGAAAGATCCTCCCGGCCGAGAATATTGATCAGCGCAACCACTCCGCAGACAACACCGACATAAACCCACCAGATCACCCAACGGCTCATCTTCAGGTGGACAAACATAAGCCCCTCCTCAATGGGATTAGATGTGACATAGGGACGCTCGGCGGCAGCCATAGGATACAGGGTCAGGCAGGAATAAGCGGAGGTTTTACGTAATCTTACGTTGCCACTAGCAGCCAGTGGCTCTAAAGGGCCAGACGCGTTCGACGGTCTTGCTTAAGATCCAGCGCTTGTCTTCGGCGTTGAGGAACTTCATCTCGTCGCGCACCACGGTCAGGGCTTTGTCGTAAGTCGACTTGGCCTCGATGATGGGCCAGTCCGTGGCCCACATCAGCCGCTCGGGGCCGAAGGCGGCGTGCAGCCGGCGCACGTGTTCCTGCGCGTCGAGCCAGGGGTAGCTCTGGCGCGAGAGCGACCAGGTATGCGAAATCTTGACGAACAGGTTGGGATAGCGCTTGAGGGCGATCAACTTTTCGAGCTCGCGCGGCTGATCGACGGGGCAATCGGCCATGTGATCGATCACCACGGTGAGATCGGGCGTGGGTTCGAGCAGCAGTCCCACTTCGGGCATGCGGCCGATGGGCGCGAGAACGGTCATCGGGACTTTCAACTCATGACAGCGCTTCCAGAGCGGCGGCATGAGCGGGCCGTGAAACCAATCGCCCGACGCTTCCCCGGAAGGGCTGAGGCGAACGCCGCGAAAGCCTTCTTCGGTGAGGCGCGAGAGGCGATCGGGAGCAGCCGGATCGAGCGGATCGACGCGCGCGACCCCTTGAAAAATGCCGGGGTAGCGTTTGAGCACGGAGGCCAGGTAGCGGTTGTCGTAGCGGTAATGAATCACCTGAATGATCACGGTGCGTTCGACGCCATTGGCCTTCATGAGCGCGAGCAGTTGCTCCGGCGTGGCGTCGCGGCCGGGCACTTTGGCTCCGGCCGCGAACGGATATTCGGGATCGTGTTTCCACACGTGCACGTGGGGATCGAGGATACGGTAATCGGCGGCGAAGGCGCTCACGGCAGACGCTCCCAGAAATACGCGGCGCGAAACATTCCGCATAGCCCGATTATAGACGCACGCAAGGGCGAAGCGGTCAGCGAACAGCGGTCAGCCTTCAGCCAACCAACAGCAGCGCGCTCGCGGGCTAGACGGCCCGGAATTGTACCGTGATGGCGCCGAGCCCTTCGAATTCGACGCCGACTGGTACGTTGAGGGGCACTTCGAGGGCGCCGGCGAAAGAGCCGGTGGTCACCACCTGGCCGGCGCGCATACCCCGATTGCCGGCGGCAAGGTAGTTGGCCGCCCAGAGAAATGTGCCGAAAGGACCGCCGTCGGGATGGCGGCCGTCGATGATTCGTGGAGGCTCGCTGCCAACCGTAAGGCGAATGGTGCAGCGGGCCGGGGGCGGTTGCGAAATCGTCGGCCCCACAACCAGCCCTTGATTGGAGAGACAATCGGCCAGCATCTCCAGGTAGGGGATGGTGTCCGGCTCGGCGTAACGATTGCCCAGCAACTCCACCAGAAGGCGCGTCTCGGCGACAGCGTCATGAGCTTCCTCGGGGCTATAGGGGACCGCGCGCGGCGGCAGGTCGCGCCCCAGGACGAAGCCGATTTCCGGCTCGATGCGCGCCCATTCGCCGTGGGGACGCACCGGGCACGGCGACCCGGACGGGCCAGCCACAGACGCGTAGATATTAGAGCCCAGAATCGGGGCAAGGACGATGCCTTTGGCATTGGGGAGCGAGCACTTCCACCCGCCCACGGTTTCCCCCAAGATTTCCGCCACGCGGGTTTGCACGGCGAGGGCGGCGGCTTCGTCCGTGGGCCGGCAGTTCTCCGGCAGCCGGAGCGCATGGCCACCTCGGCGCCGGGCGCCGGCCAGATATTGAGCGGCTAGTTCGATGGAATCGGTCATGGGTCTCGGACCAACGGCATTGTAACAAGCGGCGGAAAGCGCGATGCTCAGTCAGCTCATGGCAATATGGTAGTTCCGTGCAGAAACTGACCGATCCGGCAGTCCTCGAACCGATCCTCAATCGAGATTGGCCTTGGGCGGGATTCGCCCTTGGAGACCTCGAGCCTGAATGGATGCCGCACTGCGAATGGCGACAGGCCGCGAACACGATTGTCCTTCTATACGACGGGTTCTCCCCGCGCATGATGTGCCACTACGGTGACGCTTCCGGTTTCGCCCAGATCCTCGCGTCTATCGAGGAGCCGCGTGTGTGGGCAAACGTCCGCCCGGCATTCGAGGACATCTTTCGCCAGTTCTACCGCCCCGAGCGTTCGGTCCGCATGCGGCGCATGTATCTAGAACAACCTGTCGCGGCTATCGGCGAAGCCGTCCCGCTGTTTCCGTCAGACCGCGCCGAGATCGAAAATCTCTTAGCCGAGGGAGAGTGGGTGTTGTTCCTGCCGGCATGTCTCGCCTCCGGCCACTATTATGGCGTTCGTGAGGATGGACGCCTGATTGCGGTCGCCGGGACCCATGTTGCCAGTCATCGTTACAACATCGCCGCCCTCGGCTCGGTCTTCACACATCCCGGCCACCGCGGCAAAGGGCTTGCCGGAATCTGCTCCAGCCACGCCCTCGCCAGCATCCGCCGCGCCGGAATCAGCCGCGTGGTCCTCAACGTGGAAGACCAGAAGTTAGCCGCGCGCCACGTATACGAACGGCTCGGCTTCCAAACCGCTTGCACCTATTTGGACGGCGAGTGCGCCCGGATCTGAGGCGACTTCGATATTTGCAGGACTACTTCACTTTGTAGTCGTCGAGCGTCACGTCACTTCCGATTTTACCCCGCCGCCCTGCCATACTAACCTCATGGGCCGCATTCGCATCCTGCCGGATCAGGTCGCCAACAAAATCGCCGCCGGCGAGGTGGTGGAGCGGCCAGCTTCGGTGGTCAAGGAGCTGCTCGAGAATTCGCTCGACGCGGGCTCGACCGACCTGCGGATTGAAGTGGAATCGGGCGGGCGGCGGCTGATTCGCATCGTCGACGACGGTTGCGGCATGCTGCGCGACGACGCGCTGCTGGCGTTTGAACGGCACGCTACCAGCAAGCTGCGCGACGTCAAAGATCTGCTGTCGATCGCCACCTTGGGGTTTCGCGGTGAAGCTTTGCCTTCCATCGCTTCGGTTTCGCGGCTGTTGCTCGAAACGCGCTCGGAAGAGGAGACCACCGGCACGCGGATCGAAATCGCCGGCGGCAAAATGCTGCGCTGCGAGGAAGCCGCGCTGGGCCGCGGAACCGCGATCGCGGTGCGCGACCTGTTCTACAACGTGCCGGCGCGCAAGAAATTCCTGCGCACGGATCAGACCGAGCTGGCGCACATCGCTTCGCTGGTCACCCACTACAGCTTGGCGCACCCCGCCAAAACGTTCCAATTGACCAGCGGGCCCGCCGAACTGCTGCGCGTCACGCCGGTGGCGTCGCTCGAAGAGCGCGTCTACCAGGTATTCGGCAGCCAGGTGCTGGAAGATCTGGTGGAAATCGGCGAGCGCCAGCGCGACCTGCGCATGCCCGCGCCCAACGTGCCGCCTTCGGAAGCCATCTCCGAATACCTGCGTGAACCCGAGGAGCCGCCCGCGCGCACCTTCCGCCTGAACGGATTCTTTTCGCGGCCGCAGGTGCAGAAAGGCAATCGCAACTCGATTTACATTTTCGTGAACGGCCGCCTGATTCGCGACCGGCTCCTGCTGCACGCGCTGTCTTCCGCCTATCACAACCTGATTCCGCCCTCGGCGTTTCCTTTCGCGCTGCTGTTTCTGGAATGCGATGCCGAGGAAGTGGACGTGAACGTTCACCCTTCCAAGACCGAGGTGCGCTTTCGGCACGGCTCGTTCGTGCACGATTTCGTGCGCGACACCATTCGCGAGCGCCTGATGGAGAGCCGCCCCGCGCCCACGTTCCCGGTATCTCCAGTGCCACAGCGAACTTCCCAAGGCGGTCAAGCCGCGGCGCAGCTTCCCTACTCGGAATTCAGCCAGATGATCGCCGACCAGGCGCCGCCCGAAAGTCTGCCGGTGAGCAAGCTGGCGGAACCGGCCGAAATCGATGCCGCGCCCGCCGCTGAAACCGATGGCGCCACCGACGCCGCATTGCCCGAGTTCACCTTGCGCGCCGCTCCGGGCCCAAATGCCCGTCTCGATTTCAGCGCGCCGCCACTCGAAATCACTCCCGGCCCGGCGCCTTCCGGCAAGCTGCCGCGCCATGCCGATCCGCACGGCTCGTTTTCCGCGGACGCGCTTCCGCCGCCGGAGCTTTCGCTTTCGGTGCTTTCGGAGCTGCGGCCGCTGGGCCAGATCCACGAAAGTTTCATCGTCGCCGCCGGCCGCGACGGGCTGTGGATAATCGACCAGCACGTGGCCCACGAGCGCATCTTATTCGAGCAGGTGCTGAAACAGCGCGCCCGCGGCGCGGTGGAGATGCAGCGCCTGCTGCTGCCCCTGGTGGTGCAATTGACGGCCGAACAGCAGATCGATTACGCCCGCATCGCCGACGAGTTGCATGCCTCGGGCTTTGAAACCGAGCCTTTCGGCCAGCGCACCATCGCCATCAAGGCCGCTCCCGCCGCACTGCCCGCGTCCGATATCGAGCGCATCCTGTTCGAGATTCTGGAAACCGCCGAAGGCGAAACCCGGGGGGTGTCGCTCGACGACCTGCGCCGCGGCATCTGCGCCTCCATCGCCTGCCGCGCCGCCATCAAGATCAACACCAAGCTGGACGCCGGCAAGATGGAATGGCTGCTGCGGGCCTTGTCCGAAACCGATTGCCCGATGAGCTGTCCGCACGGCCGCCCCATTGCCATGCACTATTCCACGCGAGAGATTTTGAAGGCGTTCCATCGCATATGAATATTTATCGTTAAACGTACGTGCTATCCTGCCTGCTGGAGTGTTTCCGATGACACGACGTGATTATCTGCAATTGGTGACGGCCGCGACCGCGGCTAGCGCCGCCGCGCGCACGGTTTCGGCCGCGGGCGGCGAAGAAGACCGCGCCCGCCGCATGCAATGGTGGCACCAGGCGCGCTTCGGCATGTTCATTCATTGGGGCGTGTACAGCGTGCTCGCCCGGCATGAATGGGTAATGGAAGAAGAAGGCATTCCGGTGGCCGAATACCAGGCCTACGCCAAGCAGTTCCGGCCCAAACCGAACGCGGCCCGCGACTGGGCCCGCCTGGCCAAGTCGGCCGGCCAGAAATACATGGTGATGACCACCAAGCATCACGAAGGTTTTTGCAATTTCTCCACGAAGCTCACCAACTACAACGCCGCCCAGCAGGGTCCCGGCCGCGACCTGGTGGCCGAATATGTCGAGGCCGCCCGCGCCGAAGGGCTGCGCGTGGGCTTCTATTATTCGCTGATGGACTGGCACCATCCCGACGGCGCTCGCTGCGCTCACGACGAGGCTGCCCGCCGCCGCTTCGTCGATTACACCCACGGACTGATTCACGAGCTCTTAACCAACTACGGCAAGATCGATGTGCTCTGGTACGATGTGGCGTGGCCGCTCGACGCCGCCGGCTGGGAATCGGAAAAGATGAACAAGATGGTGTTCGAGCTCCAGCCCGAGATCATCGTCAACAACCGTAATAAGCTCGATGGCGATTTCGCCACGCCCGAGCAGCGCATCACCGCGGAGAAAAATCGCGCCTGGGAATCCTGCATGACCATGAACGATAGCTGGGGCTATCAGCGCGCCGACGACAATTGGAAAACGCCCAAGACCATCGTGCGCAATCTGATCACCTGCGCCCACGATACCGGCAACTACCTGCTGAACATCGGACCCAAGCCAGATGGGTCCATTCCGGAAGAGTCGGTGCGGATTTTGACCGAAGTGGGCAAGTGGATGGCCAAGAACGGCGAGACCATCTACCAGTCGGAAACCTGCCAACCGAACCGCTCCAACTTCGCCAACTTCTCGCGCAAGGGCAACACCCTTTATATGCACGTGCACTTCTGGCCGGGTTCCACCGTCGCGCTGGGCGGCTTGACGAACCAGGTCAAATCGGCGCGCCTCGTCGCTAGCGGAACGCCGGTGAAATTCGACCAGGAGAAATTCCGCGTGCGCTTCACCGGTTTGCCGGAAAAGGCGCCGGACGAACCGGTGACCACCATCGCCATCGAGTGCGACGGCACTCCCAACCAGGACACGCTAAAGGTCCGCGAAGACCGCCCGCGGCTGGGCGTTGGCGTCTAAGCCCGCATATCGCACAGCTCCAAGTTCGTGGTCAGAGGTGGGACAGACCATCGGTTCTCGTGGTCTGTCAGGCCCTCGCCAGGCCAACCGCTCGACAGACGACAAAAAACGATCATCTGTCCCACCCGGTTTCCGCGCGGCAAGCACCGCCCCAACCGCGGCCGCAGTGGTATCATGGGCGATCAGCAAAAATCTCAGCTTCATGACTTTGCCCCGGCTCTACCCGATTCTGGATAGCGGCGCGCTTGGCCGGCGCGGCCTCACGCTCGCTGCCGCCGCCGAAGCGTTCCTTGAGGGCGGCGCGCGGATTCTGCAAATCCGTCACAAGGGCGATTGGAGCCGGGCGGTGCACCAGGACGCCGCCCAGGTGGCCGCATTGTGCCGCCAGTTCGGCGCTACGCTGATCGTAAACGACCGCGCCGATTGCGCCCGCCTGCTCTCCGCCGGGCTGCACCTGGGGCAGGACGATCTGGCCCCGGCCGACGCTCGCGCCGTCATGGGACCCGACGCGACGATCGGTTTTTCCAGCCACAATGCCGGCCAACTCGCCGCCGCCCGCGGCGAGCCGGTCGATTACCTAGCCCTCGGACCCGTCTTCTCCACCTCTTCCAAGCAGAATCCCGACCCGGTTGTCGGACTCGACGAATTCCGCCGCTGCCGCGCCTTGATCGCCAAGCCGCTGGTGGCGATCGGCGGGATTACGTCCGACAACGCGCGCGCCGTTTTCGAGGCGGGCGCCGATGCGGTGGCCGTGATCGCGGACCTGTTGCCGGACCCCGCGACTTCCGGCTCGCTGCGGCAAAGGATGGAAGAATGGCAAGCTCTCGTCAACTAATAACCCGCCGCGGGCAATTCCCCCGGCAAGTTCGCTATACTCTCAGTTTTTGGCAAAGAAAGGCGACACGATGAACCTGTTTGCGACCAAATCGATGGACTCGCTTCTGAAGGAGTCGCACGAATCCGGCAAGCACAGCCTGAAGCGAACGCTGGGCCCGTTTCAACTCACGGCCCTGGGCGTGGGCGCCGTGATCGGCGCGGGCATTTTCGTGCTGGCGGGGCTGGGCGTGCACTACGCCGGTCCGGGGCTGATGCTGTCGTTCGTGCTCTCGGGTCTCGGATGCGCTTTTGCCGGTCTGTGCTATGCCGAATTCGCCGCCATGATTCCGCTGGCCGGAAGCGCTTACACGTACGCATACGCCACGTTGGGTGAATTCGTTGCCTGGCTCATCGGTTGGGACCTGACGCTCGAGTACGCCATGGGCGCCAGCACCGTGTCGTCCGGATGGTCGAACCACTTCATCGAGATGTTGAACATTTTCCACATCAAAATCCCTCTGTGGCTGGCATACGATCACTGGACAGCCCTGCGGACGGCGAAGAACATGGTTGCCCGCCAGATGGTTCAAACCTCCGATCCGAGCCTTACTCCCGGCACCCAGGCCTTTCTCAACCGCGTGGCCGAGGTGATGGGAGCGCAATCGGCGGACCTCGTCCAGCGCGCCGATCATCTGCTCAACGCGCCCACCATCTTCGGTATGTCGTTCGGATTCAATCTGCCGGCCTTCCTCATCGCTCTGATCATCACCGCGATTCTGGTAATCGGAATCAAGGAAAGCGCCCGCTTCAACACGACCATCGTGGTGGTCAAGGTCACGGTGGTGCTGTTCGTGATTGCGGTCGGCATCCATTACGTGAACACCGCGAACTGGGGTAGTAGCTGGAGCTCGTTTGCACCGTATGGATTTTCGGGCATAGGAGCGGGGGCGGCTTACATCTTTTTCGCCTACATCGGATTCGACGCGGTTTCCACCACCGCTCAGGAGGCCAAGAATCCGCAGAGGGATTTGCCCATCGGCATCATCGTGTCGCTGCTGGCCTGCACGGTCCTATATATATCGGTAGCGGCGGTGCTCACCGGAATGGTGCCCTGGCGCGAGGTGAATATCGAGGCGCCCCTGGCGCGCGCCTTCCTGGACCGCGGCCTGATGACCGCCTCCCACATCATCACCTTCGGCGCCCTGGCCGGCCTCACCAGCGTGATGCTGGTCATGCTGCTGGGCCAGACGCGCGTGCTCTATTCCATGGCCAACGACGGCCTGTTGCCGAAGGGATTCTTCGCCGCGGTTCATCCCAAGTTTCGCACGCCCTGGAAGAATACCATTCTGGTCGGGCTTCTAGCCGGGGTGGTCGGCAGCGTCACGCCGATCGAAAACATCAGCAAACTGGTGAACATCGGAACCCTGCTGGCGTTCATCACTGTGTGCGTCGGAATACTGGTGCTGCGCAAAACCAACCCCGGCCAGCCGAGGCCGTTTCGGACGCCGTGGGTGCCGCTGGTCCCGTTGCTCGGAATCGGTTTCAACGGCTACATGATGTACAAGCTGGGCTGGATCAACTGGGCTTGCCTGTTCATCTGGCTGTCCGTCGGTGTGGTGGTCTATTTCAGCTACGGCCGGTATCACAGCAGTCTGCAGCGGACGATGGCCAATCGGCGGTAGTTTCTAATCAATCGCCAGCCAGGCTTTTCTTGAGCATTTCCGGACCGGCCGCGCCCATGGTACCATTAGCTTGTGATATTTAAGTTACAGGTAATTTTTAAGTCACAGGCTGTGCCTGAGGGGACGCATCAGTGTACCGAATTGCCAGGAGAGCGAAGAACTATATCAATGCCGCCGGCAACAGCCCTTTCCAGAAGTGGATTCGGAAGCTCGATGGAAGGGCGCGAGGCCGTATCAGGACCAGGATCAGGAGCATTGAGGAGTTTGGAAATTATGGCGACTGCGAACCGGTCGGCGATGGAGTTTACGAATTGAGGATCGACGCCGGCCCCGGCTACAGGGTGTATTTCGGAATCCACGGGAACAAAATCATTTTGCTTGGGGGCGGAGATAAGAGCACCCAGGATTCGGATATCTCGAAAGCGAAGGATTGCTGGAACGAGTACAATGCCTAAGCGGACGACAGACTTTCGCGAGGAGCTCCTTGCCGACTTGGCTGATCCCCAAGAGGCGGCGGACTACTTGAACGCAGCCCTCGAAGACTCGGAGCAAATGGTTCTGGTTGCGCTCCGCGACGTCGCCGAGGCACGCCAGATGGCGCGCGTAGCCGGCGAAGCTGGTGTGGCGAGGGAGGCCTTGTATCGAATGCTATCTGACAACGGAAACCCTACGTACACGAACCTTGTGAAGATCCTCGGCGCCCTTGGATTGAAGATCTCTTTTTCGCCTCTCTCACGGGCAAGAAAGTCGAGGAGATGAGTCCCATCTAACAAGGCTGGCGCCCTTCAGTGCTTCACCGCCGGGCCTTCCTTGGTTTTGGTGTCGTCCAGCGGCGCCACAGGCTTGGTATCTACGTCGCCGAAGGTGATCTCTGAATCGGCCGAGTATTTGCGATAGATGCGAAATTGCTCGTCGTTGCGGCTTAGATATTCGTCGCCGGCCATGGTGACTTCCGATTTCAGCGGCAGCAGAAAGGTGTGGCCGCTCAGGTCCACATAATCGTAGAAGAGGCGGGTTTCCGCCGCATGGACGGGGAAATCGGGCGGAATATCTTCGGCTTTCACGGTCACGCACATTACCTGGTGGGTTTGTTTGTCGAGCATCACCAGGCCGCTGTAGGCCGGCACGATCCTGCGGTCGGCGCCCTCGGCGCGGATTTCGTAGTGCGAGTGCGGCTGGTCGATGTAGTAGCTGAAGACCATTACCGGGCGGTCGCCTATCCTCGACCAGCGGGCCCATTCGAAGCGCGCCTGGCTGGCCGGGTTGAAAATGCCGGCCATCAGGCTGCCGAAATCGCCGAAGGATTTTGCGCCGCCCACCTTTTCGTAATCCTGGTTGGTAATGCGGTTGTCGATCAGCATCAGCTTGTACTGCTCGCGCTGCTGGTAGTAGCTGAGGCGGATCTGCAGCGTGTCCTGATCGCGCCATGACGGCGCGCCGCCGGAGCGCGGCTTGGGCGCGGCCGAGCGCCGCACCACTTCGGTGCAAATGAAATCCGGCAGGTTGCGGGTGTAATTGGCGGCGTATTCGCGCGCTTCCTGAATCAGGCGGCCCTGCTCCTCGGCCGAAGGCGGTTCGGCTTGCCGATAGCCGGCGACGGCGGTGGTCATGGGGGCGGCCGAAGGCTCCGGCAGTTTCGCCGATTGATCGCGCAACATCCATAGAGCGTGCAAGGTCTTCGGTCCGATGCCAAGGCCTTGGAGTTGCTCGATGGTTTGGTCGTCCAGCCGCTCGGTCAGTTTCACTGTGACGAGAGTTGCAGCCACGTCCTTATCGGACTGGTGCATCCTGACGGAAGAACGTACGAACTCCACGACTTTCGATACCGTCAACGTATCGGCGAGCGCCAGCACGGCGCCGAGACATGCGATGGCTAGAACCCGAAAGCGCATACCTTCAGTCTCGCACGGCTGCGTTACCATGGAATGGATCGTACCGACATCCTCGCGAATCCAAAGAAATGGCCGTATGTTGATCACCCGTAGAGCCGAATTTTCGGCTTCGCACGTCTGTCGCAGCCGCCGGCTATCGGACGAGGAGAACCAGCGGCAATACGGGCCGGCCGCCAATCCGCGAGGCCATGGGCACAATTATGTGCTGGAAGTTACGCTTTCGGGCGAGCCCCATCCGGTGACCGGCATGGTGCTGGATTTGAAAGAACTGAAGACGATTATCGAGCGCGAAGTGGTGAACCCGTACGACCATCGCTTCCTGAACTATGAAGTCCCGCCCTTCGATCGGGTGGTGCCTACCACGGAGAATATCGCGCGCGACATCTGGCGGCGGCTCGATCCGCAGGTGGCGCAGGGCGGCATGCGGCTCTATTCCGTGCGGGTTTACGAAACTCCGGATTTGTTCGTGGATTATTTCGGGGAAGCGCCGGAAGGGCCGGGAGTCACATGTTCCGCGTAACCCGCCGCTACCGGTTTTCCGCCTCGCACCGTCTGCACGCGCCCTCGCTTGGCGAGGAAGAGAATCGCCGCCTCTACGGGAAATGCAACAACCCATTCGGCCACGGCCATAACTACGTGGTGGAGGTGAGCGCCCGCGGACCGGCGGACGAGGCGACCGGCGTGGCCGTGAATCCGGCCGCTCTCGACGCGCTGGTGGGCCGGCAAGTGATCGCCGCGTTCGACCATCGGGACCTCTCGAGCGAGATCGCCGCATTCGAGGGCGTGCCACCGACTTCGGAAAGCGTGGCTGTGGAGATTTGCCGGCGCCTCAAGAGTCATTGGCCGGAAGAGTTTTCGGGCCGGTGGCCGAAGCTCGAGAAAATCCGCATCGCCGAAACCGACCGGAACATCTTTGAGGTGAATGCCGATGAAATCGCCTAAGCCCGTGCTGAAGATGCCGTACGCCGACGCTTCACCGCCATCCTTGGCGCCGCTGGTGGAAGAGCTGATCAAGGGACTCGGCGAGGACGTCAACCGCGAAGGGCTGCGGCAGACCCCGCGGCGGATGGAGCAGGCGCTGCGGTTTTTGACCAGCGGTTACCAGGCCGACATCCGCAAGATCGTCAACGGCGCGCTTTATGAAGTGAAATACGACGAGATGGTGATTGTGAAGGACATCGAGTTCTTCAGCATGTGCGAACATCATCTGTTGCCTTTTTTCGGCAAAATGCACGTGGCGTACCTGCCTAAGAACCGGGTGATCGGGCTGAGCAAGATTCCGCGCATCGTGGACGCGTTCGCGCGGCGGCTGCAGATTCAGGAGCGGCTGACGCAGCAAGTGGCGGAAACCATCCAGCAGACCATCGACCCGGTGGGCGTGGGCGTAATCTGCGAAGCGCGCCACTTCTGCATGATGATGCGCGGCGTGGAGAAGCAGCATTCCGGCGCGGTTACCAGCGCCATGCTGGGCGCATTCCGGAACCGCAAGGAAACGCGGGATGAATTTCTATCCCTAGTGCGCCAGCGCACGGTGGGGTAGGGGTGGAAGATCACAGGCTGAAGCCTGTGCCACCGGGTGGCGCAGGCTTCAGCCTGTGAGAAGTTCACTGCTCCCGTACCCCCAACTTCCGCAGAATCGTCATCATGGGGCACCAGTTCGTAAACGCCGATTGAAACAGGTTGAGTCCGACGAAGGCGGTGAACAGGTACCAGTTCGGATTTACCCAATACCCGAGCGCGAGGGTTGCGAGCACAAACGTGCCCGCGATCATGCGCAGGTAACGGTCGATGGTCATGCGAGCTTTCTCCTTCCTTGGTTGGCCAGATAGAACAGCACCGGGACGGTCATGCGCGAGAGCAGCAGCGAGGCGATCTCGCCGGCCATCAGCGCAATCGCCAGACCCTGAAAAATGGGATCGAACAGAATCACCGACGAGCCCACCACCACCGCGGCGGCCGTCAGCATCATCGGCCGGAAGCGCACCGCCCCGGCATCGATCACGGCGGCGTCGAGCGGCATCCCCTCCGCCAGGCGCAACTCGATGAAATCCACCAGGATGATCGAGTTCCTCACCACGATGCCGGCGCCGGCGATGAAGCCGATCATCGAGGTCGCGGTGAAGAACGCGTGGAGCAGACCGTGCGCGGGCAGGATTCCGACCAGCGAAAACGGAATGGCGGCCATGATCACCAGCGGCGTTACGAACGACTGGAACCACCCGACAACCAGCCCATAGATCAAGATCAGCACCGCCGCGAAAGCGATGCCGAGATCGCGGAAGACTTCGTAGGTGATGTGCCACTCGCCGTCCCACTTCATCGAATAGCGCGAGGAATCCGATGGCAGCGCCGCCATGTGCTGTTCCACCTGGTAGCCCTCCGGAATCTGAATCTTGTCGATTTTCGGGCCGATTTTGAGCACCGCGTAGACCGGGCTCTCGATTTCGCCCGCGATATCGGCGGTCACATACGTCACCGGCATCAGGTTCTTGTGATAGATGCTCTTGTCCTCGATGCCGTTTTCGACGCGCACCAGCTCTCCCAGCGCCACCTGGCGCCCGTCTCGCCCGGCGATCTTGAGGCTCCGCATACGTTCCAGGTCGGATCGCGTGGCGCGGCCAAGCCGCACCGTCAGCGGGATATCTTCTTTTCCCGCGTCCTGATGCAGCAAACCGGCGGCGTAACCGGCGGAGGCCACCTGCAGGGTGCGGGCGATGTCGTCTTCCGAGATCCCATTGAGGGCCGCTTTTTCTTCGTCCACCGACAAGCTGGATTTCGGCTGATCGTCTTCCACGTACCAATCCACGTCCACCACGCCCTTGGTCTCGCGGAACAGGTCGCGGATTTGCCGCGCTAATGCGGTCCTTCGCTCCAGGCTCGGGCCGTATACTTCGGCAACCAGCGTTTCCAACACGGGAGGGCCGGGCGGCACTTCGGCCACCTTGATGCGCGCGCCATAGCGCTCCGCGAGCGGCTGAATCCGCTGGCGCACCTGTTTGGCGATCTGGTGGCTTTGCAGGTTGCGCGCGTCCTTCGCGAGCAGATTCACCTGGATATCAGCCACATTCGGCCCGCGCCGCAGGTAGTAGTGGCGAACCAGGCCGTTGAAGTTGTAGGGCGAGGCCGTTCCCACGTAGGTTTGGACGTTCACCACTTCCCGTTGCTTTTGGGTTTCTTCGGCGAGCAGTTCCGTCACGCGCGCGGTTTCTTCGAGCGTCGTGCCGGTGGGCATATCCACGATCACCTGGAACTCGCTCTTGTTGTCGAAGGGCAGCATCTTGACCTTGACCAGGCCGAAGTAGAACAGCGAGACGGAGGCCAGAAGCAACACCACCACGCCGCCAACAAAGCTCCATCGCAGCGCGGCGCGGTGCAGGAGGCCGCCCATAAAACGCCGGTAGAGCCGCGTGAAAAAATCCTCCCGTTCGCCATCGTGATGCTCGCCGGGCTTCAGAATGCGGACCGCGGCCCACGGCGTCACGATGAAAGCCACCAGCAGGGAGAAGAGCATGGCGGCGCTGGCGCCGATCGGGATCGGGCGCATGTACGGTCCCATCAGTCCGCCGACGAACGCCATCGGCAGAATCGCGGCGACTACGGCCAGTGTGGCCAGAATGGTCGGATTTCCGACTTCGTCCACCGCCTCGACCGCGACCTCAAATGGCGGCCGGTCATGATTGGCCGGCATCCGCCAGTGGCGGACGATGTTCTCCACCACAACGATGGCGTCGTCGACCAGAATACCGATGGAGAAGATCAGCGCGAATAGCGTGATCCGGTTGAGGGTGTAGCCGTAGAGATAGAAAACCGTGAGCGTCAGCGCCAGGGTCACGGGAATGGCGATAAATACGATGAGCGATTCGCGCCGGCCCAGCGCGATGGCAATCAGGATACTTACCGAAATCACGGCAATCAGCATGTGCCAAAGCAGCTCGTTCGATTTCTCTTTGGCCGTGTCGCCGTAGTTCCGGGTAACGGTCATTTCGACGCCGGAGGGGATGACGGCGCCTCGCAAGGGATCGAGGCGCCGCAGGACATCCTCAGCCACAAGGACAGCATTGGTTCCCTTGCGCTTCGAAACGGCAATGGTCACCGCCGGGTAGAAGCCCTGGCCTTCGGAGAAGCGTACGTATTGCGAAGGCTCCTCCCCGCCATCGGTCACCTGGGCCACGCCGCGCACGAAAATCGGCTTGCCATCGGCCGTGCCAGCGACTACGTTGCCAACGTCTTCCGCCGTGCGCAGGAACTGACCCGTTTCCAACAGATATTGCCGGTTGCCGCTCGCGAAAGCACCCGCCGGCATCCTGCGGTTCGAGAGGCCCAGCGCTCGTACAACCTGCAATGGGGAGAGGTTGTAGGCATCCAGGCGGCCGGGGTCGAGCGCAATGCGAACCTCGCGGCGCTGGCCGCCGATCAGAGACACCGCCGAAACATCCGGCGTCTGCTTGATGGTGTCGTCCACTTGTGCCGCGATGCGCCGCAGCTCGAAATCGCCGTAGCGCTTGCTCCAGAACGTGAGCGCCAGAATGGGAACGTCGTCGATGGAGCGAGGCTTTACAAGGGGAAGGGAAGCGCCCGGCGGGATGAGGTCCAGATTGGCGTTGAGCTTCTGGTTCAACCGCACGATGGCATTCTCTTCGTCCTGTCCGACGAGGAAGCGAACGATCGCCGTGGACATGCCGGGGCTGGAAGTCGAGTAGATGTACTCCACGCCGGGGATTTCCCACAGCAGTTTTTCCATCGGCTTGGTGACGCGCTCCTCCACTTCGCGTGCCGATGCGCCCGGCATCTGGACAAAGACGTCCACCATGGGCACGATGATCTGCGGTTCTTCTTCGCGCGGCAATTTCCATACCGCGAAAGCCCCAAGCAACAACGAAGCGGCGATCACCAGCGGGGTGAGCTTCGAAGCGATCCAAGTCCGGGCGAATTTTCCGGCGGGACCAAGCGAACGTTCTCCGTTCACGGACGAACCTCCACCGGGTCTCCGTCCGCCAGTCCCCGCGGAACGGGGAAGATCACCTTTTCGCCGGCGCTGAGCCCGGAAAGGACTTCAACCCGGTCCTTGCTTTTCTGACCGGCCGTGATCAGCCGGGCCCGGGCAACGCCGTTCTCCGCCACCACGACCGATTGCAACTGGCCGCGCTCGCCGACGGCCTCCGCCGGAATCGCCACCACCGATCGGCTCTCGAGTTGAAACGCCGCGCGGCCGAAAACGCCCGAGCGAATCACCGCGAGCGGAGGCAGATCGATCTTGACGGTATAGGCGCGCGAGGCGGCATCCACGACGGGAACGATCTCGGAGACGCGGGCGTCCACTGCATGATCGATGCCGTCCAAAGTGACCGACACCGGCTGGCCGACCCGAATCGCCGCCAGGTGTTGCTCGTCCACCGAGGCTTCCAGGCGATATGCGCCGTCGCGTTCGATGAGGAGCAGCGGCGCCCCCGGCACAGCCATGCTGCCGGGATCGATCGAGCGGGAGACGACCACGCCGGCGAAGGGGGCCAGAACGTCGGCGTAGCTGCGCGTCACCTCGGTGGAACGAACCTCCTGATCGGCCTGGGCGAGCTTCGCGTTCCATTGGGCACGCCGCGCTTCGGCCATTTCGACCGCCGCCTGTGCGGCTTTGAGCCGGGCGGACGCCTCGTCGAATTCCTGGTTCGAAACCGAGTTCTTCTGAAAAAGGCTCTGAATCCGCCCGAATGTCACTTGGGCCAGGTCGAGATTGGCCTTGGCAGCCGCGACCGCACTATCGGCCTCGGGCAGTGCAGTCCGGATTTCCTCGCGGGCGGCTTCGGCGCGGCGCGAGCTCACATCCAAGTCGCGCGCATCGAGCGTCACCAGCGATTGCCCTTCGCGGACGCGGTCGCCGGCTTGCACTTTCACCTCGCGCACGTATCCCATCAACTTCGCGGCAATCACAGCCGACGTGCGCGCCCTCACCGTTCCGGTTGCTTCGTAGATCGAGGGCCAGGTCTCGGTGGCCGCGGCAGTCGTGGAAACCGAAACCGGCGCCCGGAGAGCCGAAGCCGCGGCGGCCTTTTCCTTTGGGGTTTCGCCGCAGCCGGCCAGCCAAAGCGCGGCCGGAATCAAGCACAGATAACCATTCTTCATCGAGAGCCCTCATTCAAAACTTCGGAATTCGCCGTCAGCGTGCCCGCGGCCAGTTCCAGCATCGCGGCGGCGACGCGCCGGTCGTGGATGGCGGTCAAGTACCGGGTTCGCGCTTCGAGCACGGCCGTCTCGGTGCGAAGCAAGTCGGTGACGCCGGTCATGCCGGCTTCGTAGCGGTTCTGGGTGATGCGCAGACTCTCTTCCGCTTCCGCGACGGAGGCTTTGGCCACCTCGATGCGCTGTTCGGCGGCGCCGAGATCGGCGTATGCCCGCCGGACCTGGAGCCGGATGGCGGAATCGGCGCGCTCCCTTTCGGCCTCGCTGCGGCTCAGCGCCAGCCTGGCTTCTTCGATACGCGCCTTGTCGCTGAGGCCGTTGAACAGGTTCCAGCGCAGCCCAACCGAGACCAGCCAATTGGCGCCGCCCTTGTCGTAGAAGCGCTGCCGGTCCGCCTCGAACGCGGCGTGAAGGCCAACCTGGGGCAGCAGGCTGGCGCGGGCCGCCGCAGCCTGGTTCGCAGCCAGACTGGTTGCGAGTTTCGCCTGGCGAGCCTCGGGGCGCTCGCTGACCGCGCTTTTTTCGTAAGCTGCCACCACGCCCGCAGGCAGCTTCAAAGGCGTCAGCGCCGTCGTCAGCGTGTGCGCCGTGTCGAGCGGCAAGCCCAGGGCATCGTTCAGCGCGGCGCGCGCCACTTCGAGATCGGCCTGACGCCGGATCTGCTGCTCGCGAACGCCGGCCAGATGAACGCGGATCGATAGCACGTCGGCATCGGTAGACATTCCGGCGGAAAGGACGGCTTGCGCGCGCTCCAGATCGGCCTGGGCCGAACGCATGGCTTGCTCTGTCGCGTGGAGCTGCTCCACGCCCAACAGGGCGTCGCAATAAGCCCGAACCACGCCCGCGATCACTTCCATCCCGGCGCGGCGGCCATCCTCCCTGGCCAAGTCCTTCTCCATTTCCGCCGAGCGAACGGCGCGTCTGGTCTGGCCGCCGTCGTAGAGCGCCTGGTCGGCGGTAAGCTGCGATTGGAAATTGTTGAGGAAATCGGGCCGGTCGAGCGGTCCGATCTGAAAGTTCTGCTCCCCGAATTGGTGCTGGGTCAGCAGGGACGAGAACACAAAGACGGGATTGTCGCTACGGGCCCAAGACTCGGAATAATTGACCTTTGGCAGGTTACCGCCGCGGGCCTCCGCAACCCGGCGCTCGGCAATCTTGCGGGCGTCCGCGGAGGCTTCCATGGACTTGTTCTTGTCCAGCGCCAGGCGAACCGCGTCGGTGAGCGACATGGGGGCCTGCGCCAGAACCGCGAGTGGCCACCAGGCAACGATGAGCAGTGCTCTTTTCATTTGGTTCTACCACCGAGGATGCAGTTCGCCGCGCGAGGTGACACTTTGTCACCTTTTTGCCTCGATTGAATCCTCAGAGGCAGGACAAAACATAAATGGAAGTAACGGCGCAGTTTCTGGAGGACTTTAAGTTCGAAGTCGCTGCCCGAGGTCATCGGGTGATTTGCGACCAGCCGGTGGAGAACGGCGGCGCGGATGCGGGCATGACGCCGCCGGAGTTTCTTTTGGCGTCGCTGGCGACTTGCGCGGCCTACCACGCGGCGCAATATTTGAAGACGCGGCAACTACCGGCCCAGGACTTAAAGGTGCGCGTCCAGGCGGAAAAAGCCGCGGCCCCGGCGCGCCTGGCGTCGTTTCGCATCGAGGTGACGGTACCGGAGCTTGACGATCGCCACCAGGCTGGCATACTGCGGGCGGTGAAATCCTGTTTGATTCACAACACGTTGTTGGGAGGGCCGAGTATCGAAATCGCGCTGCAGAGCAAGGCGCCCGTCGAGGCTTAGCTCGGTGCCCACCGCTACAATGAGAAGCGGTGCCGGACCATGGAACGTGAGCGGGAAGTTGAACTCGCGCGGCAGTTGATGGCGGGGGAACCGGAGGCGTTCGACCGCTTTGTGGAACACTTCCGCGCGAAGATTTTTCACTATAGCTGGCTGATGTGCGGCCATCGCGAGGATGCCGAGGAAGTGGCGCAGGAGACTTTGCTCCGGGTGTTTGAGAGTTTCGACCATCTTCGCGAGCCGGAGCGGGTCCGAAGCTGGGTTTTTCGGATTGCCAAGAACGCCTGCCTGATGAAGCGGCGCAAGAGCGTCTTCGCTCCCGCGCGGGAGCTATCGCTCGACGATTTTCTGCCGGGGAGGAACGATGCGGATGGCCACGCGAAGATCGAGATCGCCGATTGGTCGCGGCTGCCGGACCAGCGGATGCTCGACGCGGAGATGAAGGAAGCGCTCGCGCGCGCCATCGGAGGGCTGCCGGAAACCTACCGCGCCGTCATCTTGCTGCGGGATGTGGAAGAGTTGTCTACCGCCGAGACCGCCCAGATCCTCGACCTGACCGAGGACGTCGTCAAGACGCGCCTGCATCGCGCGCGCCTGGCGGTTCGCCAGGAGTTGGACGAATATCTACGGACCGAGGCCCGGAGCTTACCTGGCCGCAAGTGAGGAGAATCGGATGGAGCCGGAACACCGCAGCGAAAAATGCAAGGAAGTCTTTTCCCTGCTCTCCGAGTATCTGAACCTGGAACTTCCGCCCGACGCCTGCCAGGAAATCGAAACTCACCTGGCCGGTTGCGCGCCGTGCGTCGAGTTTGCCGAAAGCCTCCGCAAAACGGTGGAGTTGTGCCACCGTTACCAGCCGAGCGAACTGCCCGAGCCATTAGGCCAAGAGGCCCGCGAGCAATTGCTCGAGGCGTACCGGAAGATGCGCGGCGCGCGGGAACCCGCCGCTACCTAAAGTGAAAAGTATGTGGAGCGGCCTCTCAGGCTGCCATCTCCGCACTCGTGCGGAGACTTCCCCGCGAGCGAACCAAGCGTCCCGAGGAGTCGGGACGCGGCAGACTAAGAGTCCGCGCCACGGCTAACAGCTATCTGGACGCGTACGAGCTCAGCACTTTCATGTAATTGGCCCGCTCGAAGGCGCGCGGCTGCGGCACTGCATTGCGGCTCATGCTGCCTTGCATCTGTTTAATGGAATCGTATTCGTGTTCGCCCAGCCAGATGAGCAGCTCGGTGGAAAGAGTGTCCAGGTAGCTGATGCCGCGTTTGAGCAGGGCGGAGGTGAGCATGGCCACTTTGGCGCCGGCCATCATGGATTTGACCACGTCGGTGACCGAGTGGACTCCGCCGGTCAGCGCCAGGTCGGGTTTGATGTTGCCGTACAGGACCCCGACCCAGTGCAGGCGGAGGAGCAGCTCGTAGGGGCTGCTGAGCATCAGGTTGGGCACGACATCCAGGGATTCGAGGTCGAAATCGGGCTGGTAGAAGCGATTGAACAGCACCAGGCCGTCAGCGCCGGCGGCTTCGAGCTTCCTGGCCATGTTGGCCATGTTGCTGAAGAACGGTCCCAGCTTCACCGCCACCGGAATCCGCACTTCGGCCTTCACCGCGCGGACCAGGTCGACATAAGTGTGCTCCACGCTCTCGGCGGAAAGCTCGGGGTCGACCGGGATGTAGTAGACGTTGAGCTCGATGGCATCGGCGCCGGCCTGCTGCATCTGCTTGGCGTAGCCGACCCAGCCGCCTTTGGTGCTGCCGTTCAGGCTGGCGATGATGGGAATCTTGACGGCCTGCTTGCAGCGCGCGATGTGGGCCAGGTAGACTTCCGGCCCCATGACGCGGTGGGTAAGCTCGGGGAAATGAGTGACGGATTCGGGTGAGAGTTCCGAGCCTTCGGTCAAGAACCGGTCGAGCTCATCGCTTTCGAGCTCGATCTGCTCCTCGAACATGGACTGCAGCACCACCGCCGCGGCGCCGGCATCCTCCATGCGGCGCACATTGCCCACTTCCTGACACATCGGCGAAGACGACGCCACCAGCGGGTTCTTGAGTTTCAACCCGAGATAGGTTGTGGAAAGATCAATGGTTTTGCTGAGGTCGATCATTTCTTCACCTCCTGCGGCGCGCCGAAGCTTTCGTGCGCCAGATAGTCGTACAGTTTCCAGTGGGAGGCGACATCCTCCTGCGCCTCTTCGAGCAGCTTCTTGGCGTGATCCGGATTGCTCTTCACGAGCATGGTGTAGCGAGTCTCGTTATAGATGTAATCCTTGAGCGGGATCGAAGGCGCCCGCGAATCGAGCTGGAAGGGGTTCTTGCCCTGCGCCACCAGGTCGGGATTGTAGCGGAACAGGGGCCAGTAGCCGGAATTGACGGCGGCCTTCTGCTGCTCGAGGCCGTAGGACATGTCGTAGCCGTGGGCAATGCAATGGCTGTAGGCGATGATGAGCGAGGGGCCGTGGTAGGCCTCGGCTTCGAGAAACGCCTTGAGGGTATGCATGTCGCCGGCGCCCATAGCCACGCGCGCTACGTACACGGTGCCGTAGCTGACCGCCATCATGGCGAGGTCCTTTTTGCCGGTCGGTTTGCCGGCGGCGGCGAACTTAGCGACCGCGCCGCGCGGGGTGGCTTTGGAAGCCTGTCCGCCGGTGTTGGAATAAACTTCGGTATCGAGCACCAGGACGTTGACGTTGCGGCCGGAAGCGAGCACGTGATCGAGGCCGCCGTAGCCGATGTCGTAGGCCCAGCCGTCGCCGCCCAGAATCCAGACGCTCTTCTTGACCAGCGAATCGGCCACGCCCGCCAGGCCGCGAGCCTCCACCGTCCGGGCGCCGGCCAATTTTTGTTTGAGCAGCTTCACGCGTTCGCGCTGGGCGAAGATGCCGGGTTCGGTGGATTGATCGGCGTTGAGAATGGCTTCGGCCAGTTCCTCGCCGATCAGCGTTCCCATGCGCGCCACCACCTCGCGCGCGTATTCGTTCTGTTTGTCGATGGCCAGGCGCATCCCCAAGCCGAATTCCGCGTTGTCTTCGAACAACGAGTTCGACCACGTCGGGCCGTGCCCTTCGGCGTTCTGGCAGTAAGGCGTACTGGGAAGATTGCCGCCGTAGATCGACGAACAGCCGGTGGCGTTGCCGATGAAGGTACGGTCGCCGAAGAGTTGGGTCAGGAGCTTGACGTACGGAGTTTCGCCGCAGCCCGAACAGGCGCCCGAGAATTCGAACAGGGGCCGGAGCAACTGCACGTCCTTGACCTGGTTCATGGAAAGGGTATCGCGGCCGGTTTCGGGAAGTTTCAGGAAGAAATCCCAATTGGCGGCTTCGGGCTCGCGCAGCGGCGCCTGCGCCGCCATATTGATGGCGCGATGCTTGACTTCACTCTTGCTCTTTACCGGGCAGAATTGCACGCACAAAGTGCAGCCGGTGCAATCCTCGGGCGCAACCTGCAAGGTGTATTTGCGCTCCTTGAAATCCTTCCAGCGCGCGGGCACCGCTTTGAAGGTGCTGGGAGCGCCTTCGAGATGCGGCGCATCGTATACTTTGGCGCGAATGGTGCCATGCGGGCAGACCAGCACGCACTTGCCGCACTGGATGCAAATCTCCTCGTCCCAAACGGGGATTTCGAGAGCGATATTGCGTTTCTCCCACTGGGTGGTAGCGGTGGGGAATGTGCCGTCAATGGGGACGAGGCTCACCGGCAGGTCGTCGCCTTCGCCGGCCAACATGCGGGCCGTCACCTTCTGCACAAACTCGGGCGCGTTCGCCGGCACCGCCGGGCGAATGTCGAACGATGCCGTGACTTTCTCGGGAACCTTCACGAGATGGAGATGATCGAGCGCCGCGTCCACGGCGGCGTTGTTCTTTTGCACCACGGTATCGCCGCGCTTGCCGTAGGTTTTCTTGATGGTGTACTTGATGGCGGCGATGGCTTCTTCGCGCGGCAGCACGCCGCTAATGGCGAAAAAGCAGGTCTGCATGATGGTGTTGATGCGGCCGCCCATGCCGGTTTGCTTGGCCACTTCATAGCCGTCGATCACGTAAAACTTGAGCTGCTTGTCGATGATCTGGCGCTGCACCGTGCGCGGCAGGTGGTTCCAGATTTCCTCCGGACCGTAGGAGCTGTTGAGCAGGAAGGTGGCGCCTTTTTCGGCGTGCTTCAGCATGTCGATCCGCTCGAGAAAGGAAAACTGGTGGCAGGCCACGAAGCTGGCCTTGGTAATCAGGTAGCTCGAATGCAGCGGCTTGGGGCCGAAGCGCAGGTGCGAGATGGTAATGGCGCCGGATTTTTTCGAATCGTAGACGAAATAGCCCAGCGCGAAGTTGTCGGTTTCCTCGCCGATAATCTTGATGGAATTCTTATTGGCGCCCACCGTGCCGTCGGCGCCCAGCCCGTAGAACAGAGCGCGCACGGTTCCAGGCACTTCGCTGGAGTAGGTGGGGTCGAAATCGAGGCTGGTATGCGTGACATCGTCGGTGATGCCGACGGTGAAATGATTCTTGGGCGAGGGCTTGGCCAGCTCGTCGAATACCGCCTTCACCATGGCGGGCGTGAATTCCTTGGAAGAAAGGCCGTAGCGGCCGCCGATGACTTTCTTGGACACGCCGGCTTCGGCCAGAGCGGTGAGCACCGCCACGTAGAGCGGCTCGCCGAGGGCTCCCGGTTCCTTGGTGCGGTCGAGCACAGCCAGGGACTTAACCGTTGCCGGCAGCGCGGCGAGAAACTTTTCGGTGTCGAAAGGCAGGAACAGGCGGACCTTCAACACGCCCACCTTTGCGCCGGCCGCATTCATAGCCTCTACGGTTTCGAGCGCCACTTCGCCGCCCGAGCCCATGATGACGATCACGCGCTCGGCGTCCGGCGCGCCTTCGTAGTCGAACAGGTGATACTGCCGGCCCACCACGCGAGCGAACTTGTCCATGGTGTTTTGCACGATGGTGGGGGTGGCGAGATAGAAACTGTTGCACGCCTCGCGCGCCTGGAAGTAGAAGTCCGGATTCTGGGCGGTGCCGCGAATCACGGGGTGCTCGGGCGACATGGCCCGGGCGCGGTGCGCCATGACCAGGTCTTCGTCGATCATGGCGCGAATGTCGTCGCGGGAAAGCTCTTCGACTTTGGCCACTTCGTGGGAGGTGCGGAAACCGTCGAAGAAATGCAGGAAAGGCACGCGCGCTTCGAGCGTGGCGGCATGAGCGATCAGCGCGAGGTCCATCACTTCCTGAACCGAGCCGGAGGAAAGCTGGGCGAAACCGGTGGAGCGGGTACTCATGACGTCGGAATGGTCGCCGAAAATCGAGAGCGCGTGCACCGCCACGGTTCGCGCCGCGATGTGGAACACGGTGGGGGTTAACTCGCCCGCGATCTTGAACATATTGGGGACCATGAGGAGCAAACCCTGGGAGGCCGTGAAGGTGGTGCAGAGCGAACCGGCCTGCAGGGCGCCATGCAGGGCGCCGGCGGCGCCGCCTTCGCTTTGCATTTCGATTACCGTAGGCACGGTATCCCAAATGTTGGTCTTGCCTTCGGCCGACCACTGGTCCGCCCACTCGCCCATGTTGGACGATGGCGTAATGGGATAAATGGCGATGACTTCGCTCGCCTGATGAGCGATGTACGCGGCGGCCTCGTTGCCGTCAATGGTGACTTTAGGCCGCTTTGCGGCGTCTGGGCTGGACATCTTTCCCCTTCTTGTTTGGATGGATGAGCTTCTAAATAGAGATTATAAGACCTGTTTGTCGTAAAAATCTACAATTTTTTGGAAACAGCCGCGTTACAAGTCACTAACCCCTTCTGATCGCAATGGATACGAATTTTGCGCGAGCCGCTATCAAAAGATGGCCGGTGAATTCGCGGCCCGGCGCCCGATTGGGTTCGGCGAGGGCGAATAAACCCTCCAGTTTCTGAAGCTTGCGCGGGAGTTGGTCTTGCGTGCCGGTGACCATCGTTCTCTAAGGAACATCGGCGGAAGTGCTTTGCTTGCAACGCCGGCAGAAACGGCCGGCTTGCCGGTCGCGGCGCAGCCCCAGAGCGCGGCGGTGTCTGCTGAAGGGATGCCCGCACCGCTTTCGCCCGGAACACGCACGGCAGCGGTACTGCAGCCCACGATGCCGGCAGGCGGCGCGGGAGTGGTCGGAGTGGAAATCCCAACAGACCTACCGGGCCACGCGGGCGGGCAAGCAAAAGCGGAACGGGCAAAGCCGGCGCTACCGGAAGCGTGTCAAGGAGCGGAAAACACCAAAGAAAACGGCCATTCCGGAGGCTGCGAGGGTCATCGCTAGGAACTTTTTTCGACGGCTGCTGCGACCGGCCCGGCTGCTACGAATGCTTCGCGCGCGGGCCGCGGTCGCCGCTGCAGCGGTTCTGTTCGCATGCCTGCCAGCGTGCCATGGAATGCGTTTTGGAGCGGGAGCGGCGCTGGCGAAGAAGGCATGCCCGGCGCCATCATCTTCCGGGAAGGCGGCCCCGTGCGCGGCAGCCGTGAAAGCCAAGAAATAAGCTTGCCATATTGATCCCGTGGCGCCGCGGCGCGTACATTCAGCCTGTGCTGCGCTGGGCCGACGAGAACGTGCTGGAGCTGGGATGCCAGGAGATCGGCGAGCACTACGGGCGCTATCGCCTGCACCTGCCGGAAGCGGAGCGGGCCATGGCGCGGTCGCTGCAGCGCTACGGGCAGTTGTCGCCGGTGGTGGTTTGCCGGCGCCAGGAGCGCTACGAACTC
>Ga0187848_10000279_pt1 | contig 46910 bp, 36 predicted proteins | sample June2016WEW_4_40_FD_132424 | JGI IMG/M metagenome (GOLD analysis project Ga0187848, IMG submission 132424) | Peatland microbial communities from SPRUCE experiment site at the Marcell Experimental Forest, Minnesota, USA - June2016WEW_4_40 | ecosystem: Environmental > Terrestrial > Soil >... | reverse complement strand
GCGGGCACGGTGAATGCCGGGACCGTCACCTTCAAGGTATTCCAAGGCGTGACCCAGGTAGGGTCTTCGGCCATGTCCGGGACGGTGAGCAGCGGCAACGCCAACGCTACCTATGTGCTGCCGGGCGGCGCGGCGGTGGCAGTCTACACCATCACCGCAACTTACAACGCCGGCGGGAACTTCGCCACCAGCAGCGATACTACGCATACCTTAGCGGTGGTCCTCAACGTGTCGGGGCAGGTGAGCGTGACTCAGACCGGTTTCGCGGTGAATCGCGCCACCGGCCTTTGGACGAGCACCCTGACGGTACATAACACGAGCGCAGCGCCGATCGGCGGGCCCATAGAGGTTGTGCTGACGAACCTGTCTTCCAACGCGACGATGATGAACAATACGGGCGTGGTCAACGGCAGCACCCCCTACATTTTAGTGTCGGCGGGGACGCTGGCGCCTGGCGGGTCGGCCAGTGTGCCGATCCAATTCAAGAACCCGTCAGACGGATCCATCACCTTTACTCCGGTCGCCTATTCGGGGGTGTTATGATGACAGATTGCGCGGAAGTCGCCTTGCTCGCATTTCGGTGGGGGGGGAAACCGGGGACAGTAACCCCTGCGCCGGGTTTCCTGGCGCTTTCGCCTGCCCTTGCCAGAGTTCGGGATCTCACCGTTGAATGGCCCGCCCGAAGGCTGCCGAAGCCAGCCTGATAGGGCGGACTCCGGGTCCGCGCGGGACACCCCCGTCCCGCACTGCTCCCCGAGAATCAACTCCCCGGCCAACACGGCCAAACTCAGGCTCCGAGCACCCGCTGGCGTCCACAAATGTGGTCCGGCCCCAACCAAGCGCCTTGCTGTCAATCGGTTAGCGGGAACTAGCCTCGCTGCTCACCGCCTCAAGAAAGCCGGTCCGATTTAATCCCGTAACCAACTGAAAACAAACCGCCAGCCAAAAACAGCCCATTGCCGCCGTTCTATCATGGTCGAGGGAGGAAACTCGCCAGTCAGGGTAAACAAAGTGGCGCGGGCGGTCGTGCCGGCGGTCGTGCCTGCGGTTGTTGGGACTCCGAGCTCCTGATCTCGTGGAATTTAGGCTGAGCCATGTTTGGACGACCCAGAGGTGAGACAGACCATCGTTCTTCGTGGTCTGTCAGGCCTTCGCCAAGCCACAACAGCCTGACAGACGACAAAAAACGATCGTCTGTCCCACCTGCTTTCCTGCGCCGATTCCCCCGTCGGTGGGTCACCTTATTTTTCTCACTGCCTGGAAAATGGCCGGCGAGATCAGGAGTTCGGAGACTAATGCCGGTACGTTGCCGCGCCACGACAAAATTGGCGTAAATGCACAAAATTGCACAAAGACATACGCTCCAATGGGCGAGGCCCAAATGGGTCCTAACCAACAGAAATGCCTGGGTTTACCTATGCCGCAATTTTGTTTTTTCAACCGTGGACCCAAACCGCCGGCCCTGCCAATAGCCCAGCCACCAATCCCTGCTGGCAGCGAGTTTCGGCTTTGGAAATTGGCCTCTTGGACTGAGCTTTCATATTATTGGCCGTGGCAGACACCGGGAGCGCGGCGGAGGAAACGTGCCCCCGGGTCCGAGGGGGTTGGTGGCAACTGGAGACGACCCTATCGCCGTAAGGTAGGGCGAGGCGACGTGTACCTTCGCTTTCCGCCGTCTGGAGGAAAAGTAGCACTGTCCGGCCCAGCCAACAATGGGCGCTTTCGTTAGCGCGGGGGACTTCACTTCCGCTATGAACGTACTAGAAAACCGCGGACCTGCGCGCTACGGCCTTCCGGTGGAGAAAGCCGCAAACTTGCCAAGACCGATCCGAGCCATGATGCCTTGGAAACGCGCAAAGGCCCGCCCGGACTGTGGTATGGTGCAAGTGAGGACAGGGCCAAGTCCTTGTAACCCAGAGCCATGGGTGAACGTCGGATTGGTTGTATGGCAGCACTATCCGGGACATTGCCACTGGCTGGGCTGGGCAGTAAAGTCGCGGCGAAGTCACGAGTGGACTATCAGAACACCCCGGAAGGCGCGCTGGTTTCCAGAGCCCAGAGCGGCGATGAGAATGCGTTCCGAGAAATCGTGGAACGCTATCAAAGCAAAGTGTTTTCCATCATCCACGGGATCGTGCGGCAGCGCAACGACGTGGAAGATATCGCCCAGCAGGTGTTCGCCAAGATCTATCTTTCGCTCAAAAGCTTCGACTTCCGCAGCTCGCTGATCACCTGGATCTACAAGATTACGGTGAACGAGTGTTTCGACTACCTGCGCAAGCGGAAAGTGCGCAAGTTGGTATACGAGAGCGACTTAAGCGAAGACGAAGTGCGGCGGGTGGAAAACAGCGAGCCAACGGTGGGCCGGCAAATTCCGGCGGATGCCGCGCTGGCCAGCCGCGATTACATTTTGAAGCTCCTCTCGCGGGTTTCCGAAGAGGAGCGCATGTTATTGATGATGAAGGAAGTAGAAGGCTATTCAGTCGAGGAGCTGGCGGTCCGGACAGGCATGAACGAAAACACCATAAAGGTGAAATTGTTCCGGGCCCGGCAAAAGCTGGTCAAGGCGGCACAGCGTTTGGGCGCGCCTGGGCTGGCGGTGTAACTTTAGGATCCCCTCGAAGCGGGCGGGCTCTTTCGGGAGCAGAAAGATCCGCAATGAGGGCAAGCGGTAACGCTTTGAATTGACAAGGGAAGAATGTATGCATGCGGTACTGGTGGACAGTCTTGAAGAGTATCTGGCCGGGACGCTGAATCCGGCCGCTCGTCGAGCTTTCGAATCGCATTTGACCCGCTGTGAGTCCTGCCGAGAGGAAGTGGACGGCCTGAGGGACGTAAACGGGCTGTTCGAGATCTTGCGCAGCGACGAGACCCTAAGCCCGCCGCCCGGGTTCTACGCGAAGGTGATGGGGCAGGTGGAAGAGCGCCGGTCGACGCCGTCTTTCTCGGGCCTGTTCAATCTGGACGAAGTGTTCGGCCGGCGGCTGGCGTATTCCTGCCTGTTGACGATCGCCATTTTGGGCAGTTTCCTGTTCACCCGCGAGACGCGCTTTTCCAGCAGTCTTTCGCCGGTGGCGGTGATGGCGCAGCAAAACCTGCCGGTATTCGACAGCGGTCCTGGGCGGGATAATATGCTGATCACGCTGACCTCCTATGAGCAGTAGCTTATGAGCAGCGCCGCGGTCGGGCGGGTCGCGCCGGGGCACCCGTTCTTTCCGCGTCTGGCCAGCGCCCTGACGATTCTCTTGGTATTCCTATGCGGCGCCGCGCTGGGGGCGGTGGTGATGAACTTGGGTCACGCCAGGCTGCACCAGCCCACTTTCGACACCGCGGCGGGAAAAGCGCTGTACTTCGAACGTCTGCAAAAAGAACTGGACTTGACGCCCGCGCAGTCGGAACAGATGCAGTCGATCCTCAACGATTTTTGGCAGTATTACCGCACGGTGTTGAGCGACAGCCGGGCCCGCGTGGAACAAATCCTCACGCCCGAGCAGCGCGTCAAATTCGAGCACATTTTGCAGGAAGCGCAGCGGCAATAGGGCGGGCTGGTTTGGGTGACCCAGAGGTGGGACAGACCATCGTTTTTTGGTGGTCTGTCAGGCCCTCACCAGGCCAGCCGCTCGACAGACGACAAAAGACGATCATCTGTCCCACCTTGGGGTCAGTCTATTTTCGTCACTGCCTAAACATGCGCTAGACTCCTAACTCAGTCATGACCGGGGCGCGATGGCGAGTCCGGCAGCGCTCAAGATTCCGCTCTTGTCGGCTACTTGGGCTTCGACGATCGGCAGGTCGCGGCCGAGCAAGGTGCGCGAACGGGTCCGCACCTGGCGCCGCAGCTCGCCCAGGAAATAAGCGGCGGCGTCCACTGCCGAGCCGCCCAGGATCACGACTTCCGGGTCGAAGATGTGCGCCAGGTTGACGATGGCGGTCGCCAGGCGCTCGAGCGCGCTGGTGACGATTGTCCTCGCCACGTCGTCCCCCTCGGTGGCCGCCTGAAATACGGTGCGGCAAGTGGCTAGTTGGGGCTGCCCGCGAAACAGTTGGGTGAGGACGGAACCGCAGCCCCGGTGGACGGCGGACCAGGCGGCGGCTTCGATGGCTCGGGCCGAAAACACCGTCTCCAGGCAGCCGCGATTGCCGCAGGGACAAACCGCGCCGTCGGGCTCGACGGTGAGATGCCCCAGTTGGCCGGCTACGCCGGAATGTCCGCGCAACAAGTGCCCGCCGGAGAGCACGGCGCCGCCCACCCCCGCTCCCAGGGTAAGCATTACGGCGTCCTGCCGCCCGCGCGCCGCGCCCCATACGGCTTCGCCAGCCAGCTCCACCCGCGCATCGTTATCGGCGAATACGGGGATATCGAGCGGCATTCCCACCAGGTCCGAGAGCGCCAGACCTTGCAGGAAGTGAAGCGTTCCGGGCAGGATCTCGATGCGCGTCGAATCGGGATCGATTTTGCCCTTGCAACTCACCCCGACCGCACACGGGTGTCCGGAAGCGCCGACCAGCCAGTCCAGGGCCTCGCGGAGAGCGCCGCAAAAGCTCTCCAATTCGTTGGGCGTTGGGACCGACCGCGCGGCCAGAATCGCCCCCTTTTCATCCACCATACCCGCCCGCATCTGGGCGTTACCGATGTGAATCCCGAGCACCACCATGGCAATCTTCTCCTAACCGGCCAGAACGCTCCATCCGCCGTCCACGCTGAGTGTCTGGCCGGTAATCGACCCCGCCGCTTCGCCGGCGAGATAGAGCGCGGTTCGCGCCATGTCTTCGACGTCGACCAAGCCATCGGTCAACTGCTGCCGCCCGCGCACAATCTCCGCCAGCTTGGGGTCGTCCATGGCGCTTTGGCCGGCCGGGGTTCGAACCATTCCGGGGGCGACCGCGTTCACGGCGATGCGATGCGGGGCGTAATAAGCCGCCATGGACCGGCTCATGGCCGCCAGCGCGCCTTTGGCCGCGGCGTAGGCGTGGGTGGAGAACTCGCGCGTTTCGGGCGCGAAAGCCAGCACGCTCGAAATCAGGACGATCGCCCCGCGCAGGCCGGACGCCGCCACCTCCTGCTGCAGCATGCGGCCAATCGCGGCGCGGCACAAGTAGAACGGGGCGGTCAGGTTCTGCGCCAGCGCCAGATTCCATCCTTCGTCGGAGCATTCGTGGACCGGGCCGTCGCCGTAGCGGCGGCCACCCGCGCCGGCGGCATAGAGCAGCGCGTCGATTCTCCCAAAGCGCGCCAGACACTGGGAGACCACCGAATCCGCCGCGGCGGGACGGGTCAGCTCGCTGGTCCAGCATTCGGCTCCGGTTTCCTGGGCGAGTTCCCAGCCGGTCGCGCCATCGGCGGTGGCAATCAACACATGCGCGCCGCGCTCGGCCGCCATGCGAGCGGCTGCCGCGCCGATTCCGGTCGACCCGGTGACGATCAGTACCTTGCCGTTCACTCTGCTTCTATAGGTTAGCGAATTCTATCTCGCCGGTAAGCGCAAAGTGAGCGGAGGGTTCTGGCCCTCCACGAGCCGCAGCGGCGGAAAGTCGTTGCGATGAGCGTTGATGTAGTCGGGATCGCTCAGGGAGTCTGCTTGGTCGAGGCTTGCGGCCACGTAGACATGGTAGTCGCCGGCGAATCGGGGATAGAGTTGGAAGTCGCCTGCGGTGTCGGTGACCGTCATCCTTCGCGCCAAAAGATTGGCGGATTCGATGACAACGACCGCTCCCGGGACAGCTTGCCCCGCCGCATCCCGGAGGTTGCCGGTAACCCTAGGCTCGAGCCGGTTGCTGAGTGTGATTTTGAGCGGCCCCGCCGGACCATCCAGACCGAACCCGGACATGAGTACCTCTTTTTCGCCGAGCAATGCCGAGATGGGATAACTTGGCATAGCGGCGTGGTCGCCCGGGCCGCTCGCGGTGACGTCAAAGGCGAGTTGCAGGTGATACTGCCCGGGCAGAAGATCTCGAAAGGTAAAAGTCCCCTTCGAATCGGAGCGGACGGTCTGGCTCGTTCCAAGAGTCGTCCGGAGATTGATCAGCATGGTTGGTGGAACTCCACCGCTCTCTTCCGCCACGACCCCGCTCAAATCCATCGGCTTCACCTCGCCCAGGTTGAGAACCAGGTCGCGGATGTCCGCGCCGGCGACTGTTATTTCCTGCTCGGCGATGAGGTCGCCGGCCCTGAGCGAGAAGCTGCCCGATTGAGCTCGCAGCCGGTAGTTCCCCGGCGGCACGTGCGGGATATGGAAAAAAGGGTTGGCCGTCCGGCCGAAGTAGATAGGCGCCGCACCCTCCAATTTCTCCTGGAGGGAGAGGGAGACGATTCTGCCCGGCGGCAGCACCACTCGCCCTTCCACACTGACCCCTTCATGCCTCGTCAAGCGCATGTCGATGCCGGCGCGTTCTTCGCCTGCTTTGACTTCGATCCAGCTTTCCGCGGACGGCTCCAAAGAGCCCGGGAGATATTCCGTCTGGTAGCGCCGATCCCAGTTCGCCAGATTGCCCGGCGATACGCGGATCAGGTACCGGCCCGGAGGCAGATTGAAAATCCGATATTCGCCCAGGTCGTTGGACTCCGCCGTAGCTTTTGTAGCCAACTCTCTCACGCCGTCGGCAAAGCGGTAACAGAGCGCTGCAATATGAGCCCGGTCCACCGGAAATCCATCGTCATCCGAAAGCTTGCCTGCGATCACGGCCGTGGGCATGAGTTGCAACTGCAGACCGGACTGCGCGCTTTTGCTGGAAAGCTGATATCTCGCTTGCAGGTATCCGGCCTTGGAAATGGAAAGAACGATCGGCGGAATGGAACCATCGTCGAAACCCGGCAAACTGAAGTGACCGCTGGCGTCGGTACGAAAAACGGCTGGCGAGGGTGAGAAGGAATATAAGGAAACCATAGCGCCGGCAACCGGCGCGCCGGTGACGGCATCGACTACATTGCCTTCGATCGTCTGCGCGGACGCAACTGTGGCCGCGGAAAGCAAAAAGATCGCCAACTTCATTGTGGCCTCCGTGGGGCCGGCGCCGAGGGCGCCCCCGTCTGAGCCTTGCAACCGAGCACAATTTCGAGCGGGTCATCGCCGGTCCACGGAGCGTCAAACGCGTTCTCCGGCAGATCGCGCTGGCCCTGCCGCATCGAGATCACCGAAGGTATCGTACCCCGCAACATTTCGGAATCGGGATAGGCGGACACCATGTACCGCCCGGGAGGAACGGCATGCAGCACGAAGTTGCCGTCCTCATCCGTGGTCGTCTCCGACTGCCCCGGCGTGAAGGAGGCGAGGCCCAGAATTTGGACCCGCATGGGGATCGCTTCGCACCCTTTGTCGAACGTCACGCGGCCTGTCAGGTCCCGGATAGGCCGCAACTCAAGGTCCACGCGATCCATGTCCGTGTCGCCCACTTCGATCTCACGGATCATTCCGAAGATCGGATTCTGGTTGGCGCCGAACGGGTCGGCGGATATATTGCGCGAGACAGCCGTCAGCAGGTACTTGCCCGGAAGCACCTCATCGATGCGGTAATCCTCGTCCTGGCTCCTTGCAAAGGGGCTGGCCAGGTTCAGCATTCGGCTGTGATCCGGCGTCAGCGTCACCACGGTATCGATCCGGGCGCCGGCAGGTACAGCGCCGGCAGGTTCGATCAGCCGCCCAGCCACATGCATGCCCGCCTTGCGTACGATTTGAATATCGGCCGTGATGCGGTCGCCGGGGCCGACCACCAGGCGCTTCGCGGCGGCTATGTCGACAGCTTCGCCGTAATAAGTCGGCCGAAAAGTTTGCTCCCAGATTCCGAATGACGGAACCCGGCTGGCGAGGAGATAGTAAGTGCCGGGTTCAAGGCTCCCGATTCGATACTCGCCCTTGTCGTCGGTACCGACCTGGCGAATCGGCGAGGCGGAGGAGAAGGCCGCGGCTGGCATAGAGGGAGGTCCGCCGCTGAGCAACTGCATTGTGGTCTGTGCCGCGGGCATACCATACGGATCGATAACTTTGCCGGCAATTGCCGCGTAAGCCAGCAACGGTACCGTAATGCGCCCGTGCGGCGCACCATTGTCATCAATGGTCGTGGTGACCCTCGCTTTCGGACCCTTTGGCGGTGGGGAGACGATGAGCCCCGAACCTCTTCCCGGCCGGGGGATTGTAAGATTGACAGACACGTGTTCGGCGCGGAGATAGCCGGGGCTATCCACGCTGAGATCGTAAAACCCCGGATTCAAGTCGGCGAGGCGAAAGTGGCCGTGCTCGTCGGCTCGGATATAGACCGGCTCACGGTTGGAAAGTTGGATTCTGATGCGGGCGCCGGCGACCGGTCGTCCATTGATGGAATTCGTGACGTCGCCCTCCAGGTCTGCCTTCGGAATCGTGGCAGCCTGCGCGCGGAGGGGCAACCAGACGAGTAACAGAGGCAAAAGCCGAAGGAAACTTTCCATTCGGACCTCCCGGTCGGATATTATTCTACCGCCGGCTTGCGAAGCGCGGGGAGTTTACCAGAAGTTACTCGTGACGCGTCAGGAGGGTCTTGTAGAGGCTCCACATGCGCTTGGAATCGAGGCTGAGCATGACGGTGACGGGGGTGGCATCGGGGGCTACGCGGCGGTCCAGCGGCTGCGTGGCGCCGTAGAACTTACCCCAGGCGGTGATTACATCGAGGTGCTGGGTTTCCGAGCGGGTCACGATGGAAGGGTCGATCAGGTAGGCGGCCGGCAGGCAATCCCACAGAAAGGTGACGCCATCGGGGTGACGGTAGAAGCCCGGATAGCGGTTGCCGAGATCTTCGCTGAACAGGTCGGTGATGGGAGTATGCGCGGCGGCGATTTCGTCGAATTGGGCCTTGCGAATCGGCGCCGTGTTGCAAATATCCAGGCTGAACATGGTCTTTTGAGGAATGCGCGACCGCAGCACGATGCGGGCGGCTTCCGGGTCGAACCAGAAATTGAATTCGGCCAGCGGAGTGGCATTGCCGGGCACATGCAGATTGCCGCCCATGAAGACGATGCGTTTGATCTTGGTTTCGATTTCCGGCTTCATGCGCAACGCCAAAGCGATATTGGTCATAGGGCCGAGCGCCAGGATGGTGACGGCGCCGGGGCGGCGCTCGATTTCGGAAATAAGGAAATCGACAGCGGCTTCGTGCCGCGGTTTGCGCCCGGTGGGCTTCGAGCCGGGAGCGGGCTTGACCAGGGCAGCATCTTCCGCGAAGGCGCCGATGTACGCGACCGCCCCCCAGCGGCGCTGATATTCATGCGCCATGGCGGCGGTGTGCGCCAGCGGTGCTTGCGCGCCGGTAAGGACCGGCACCATGGGCCGCTTGAGGAGGTCCAGGATGTGAAACATGTATTCGGCGCCCTGCGCCGGCCACACGTTGCCGGGCACGATGGTGATGCCTTCGACGGCGACGTCGGCGGGACTGCGGAGCAGCATCACCAGCGCGGCGCCGTCGTCGCCGAACAGGCCGGAATCGGTGTCGAACAGCACCGTTTCGCGTTCTCCGGCCATGAGAATGGGCAAAAGCAAAAGACCCGCGAGCAAACGGAGCATGCTTCCCAAATTCTAGCGCGACCGTGCGGGGGGCGCGGGGGCACGGCGCTGCTAAAACCGAATTGGCCACGGATGAACACGGATAAACACGGATGAAGAACAGAAGGCTTGAAAACCAGGAATTCAGAAGTCGAGGACGCCGAGGGAGTCAGGATGCCGGCGCTGCGGGCGCTCCACCTGAAGCATGCGCTGAGAGAGCCTCTTGGTTTCTATCCGTGTTCATCCGTGTTCATCCGTGGCCATATTTCTTGGCGCCTTCAGCGTGCTCGCCGGCTATCGTGAAAACGCCTCCCGAATGCGCGATAGAATCTGAGTTCATGCGAAAGCTTCGATTCGGTGTACTGGGCGCAGCGCGGATTGCAACCATGAAGGTGATTCCCGCCATGCAGCGCGGCACGATGACGGAGGTTGCCGCCATTGCCTCACGCGACGGGGCCAAGGCGGCGGAGGCGGCGCGCGGGCTGGGCATCGCCAAGGCATACGGCAGCTACGAGGAGTTGCTGGCCGACGCGGATATCGACGCGGTTTACAATCCGCTGCCGAACCATCTGCACGTGACGTGGTCGATTCACGCAGCCGAGGCGGGCAAGCACGTGCTATGCGAAAAGCCGATCGGCATGACGGTGGCCGAAACGCGCGAATTGATTGCCGCCCGCGACCGCACCGGCGTGACCATGGGTGAAGCATTCATGGTGAATTGCCATCCGCAATGGGTGCGGGTGGTGGAACTGGTTCGGAGCGGCCAGGTGGGACCGCTGCGCGCGGCGGTTTGCTCCTACGGCTATTTCAAGCTGGACCGCGGCAATATCCGCAACATTCGGGAATACGGCGGCGGCGGCTTGATGGATGTCGGCTGCTACCCCATCCACGTTTCGCGGCTGGTGTTCGGCGAGGAACCGCGCCGGGTGGCCGCGGCCATCGTGCGCGACCCCGATTTCGGCACCGACATTCTGACTTCGGCCATTCTCGAGTATCCCTCCGGCCATTGCGTCTTCACCTGCTCGACGCAGATCGTGGGCAACCAGTCCATGCAATTTCTGGGGACCAAGGGGAAGATCGAGTTGGAGATTCCATATAACGCCATGCCGGAAGCGGTATCGCGCATCCGCATCGACGACGGCAGCGACGTGCAAGGCGCCGGTGTTCGAGTGGAAGAGTTCGCGCCGGCCGATCAATACACGCTGCAGGGCGATCTGTTCGCGCGCGCCGTCTTCGAGCATACGCCGCCGCCGGTGCCGCTGGAGGATTCGGTGCGCAACATGGCCGTGATCGAAGCGGTGTTCCGCGCCGGCGAGAGCGGGCGTTGGGAAGAGCCGATAGTCTGACTGAACCCAGAGGCTAAAGCGCAATGCCATATAGTTTTCACAAGAGGCGCGATTCTGAGCAGAAACTAGGGCGGACCCCCCGGTCCGCGCGGGTTCCCCAGGACCCGCTCTTCTTCTTCTCACGATCGAGCATTTACCAGTGTCGGCAAGCCGGCCAGGGGCCGGCTGCGGACCAGGGGGTCCGCCCTACTGATGGCGACGATGTTCGATAGTGGGAGAACTAAATGGCATTGGGCTAAAGCCCGTGCCACCAAGCTCGGGCGAGTGCGGTCCTCCAGTAGGAAAGAATGCCGCGAACCGTGAACCCCGCGCCTTGGCCGCCGCTGGAAAAAGCGCGCGAGTTCCGAGCCATGGTGGCCGAGGCGAAGCGGCGCATCGGCAGCCGGGTGGAGTGGTACCCCTACGACACGCTTTCCGCGATCGCGCATTTCGACGGGCTGCTGGGCGCCGGCCATCGGCATTTGCTGGAGCCGAAGGAAGGCGCGCGGCGGGTGCTCGACTTGGGATGCGGCGACGGCGAAATATCGTTGTTCCTCGAATGGCTGGGGTTCGAAGCGGTGGCCGCCGACCACCCCCGCTACAATCACAACGGCATGCGCGGGGTGCGGGCTTTGCGCGAAGCGCTCGGCTCGCGCATGGAAATTCGCGAGGTCGATCTCGACGCATTAGCGTTTCCCGAGGGCAGCTACGACCTTATTATTCTGCTCGGCGTGCTGTACCATCTGCGTAATCCGTTTTACGCGTTGGAGCAAATGGCGCGGCACGGAACGCGATGCCTGCTCAGCACGCGGGTGGCGGCGCGGCTGCCGGGCGGCAAAGCGCTCCCCAAGGAAACCGCCTGGGCTTACTTACTGGACGAAAACGAAATCGCCGGCGACGACAGCAACTATTTCGTTTTCTCCGATGCCGCCCTGCGCCTGCTGTTGAAGCGCACCCACTGGCAGGTGCTCGATTACCGGAACACCGGCGCCACCGGCAACAGCGAACCGGTGCGGCTCGATCGCGACGAGCGGGTGTTCTGCCTGGTCCAAAGCGAGCACGACCGGCTGGCCGACTTGGAACTGGGCGAGGGATGGTATCCGCGGGAGGAAACCGGCTGGCGCTGGACCAGGAGAAAATTCTCGGCCACGGTGCCGGCGCCAGCTTTGGACGGCCCGTTGGAGATCGAGATGGAAGTCTACGTCTCTGACGAGCTGCTGCGCCAGCAGGAATCGTTTCAGCTCGATCTAGCGGTGGATGGCACGCCGCTCGCGCCCGCCGTTTTCACGCATGCCGGCGCGCAGAGTTTCGAGCGCGAATTGCCGGGTGTACGGGACGGGAGGTTGCGTCTGGAATGCGCGACCAGCGCATGGCTTGCGCCGGATGCATCAGATCCACGTGAGCGCGGGATTGTAGTGTCGAGCGTGAGGGTGAGAAGGCGGGAGTAATCGCGGGCCTGCTGACTGGGAGCCGTCCGCCCGTTTACACTGGGAGTCTGACACCGAGGGGAAAGAGGACACGAGCATGAATCGCCGGGTGTTTCTTGCCGCTTCCACGGCGGGGCTGTTGCGCGCCCAAGCGCCGACGGCCAGCTTTGACAACCTGAAGCCGATGACCGGGGACATCCAACCGATCGGCGAGGGAGAACGTCTGGGGCGCATCGAAAAGGCGCGCCGGCTGATGCGGGAAAACCGGATTGCGGCCATCGTTTGCCAAGGCGGCGCCAGCCTTTTCTATTACACGGGTGTGCGCTGGACGGCGGACGGCGGGCCCACGCTGGCTTGGGTGCTGCCGGCGAAAGGCGAGGCGGGGTGGGTGATCGCGGAAGCAGACCTCGACCGCGCGCGCCAGGCCATGCGCATGAGCGCGGACCGGGCCGGCGCCAATATCCGGACTTGGGCGAACGGCGACGGTGCCGCCTACGCGCGCATCGCGCAGCTCCTGCAGGAGCGGGGCGCTTCCGGCCGGATCGGGATTGAAGAAAAGGCTACGTTCGCGCTCTTCGACGGGCTGCGGCGGCAGGCGCCGAAGCTGGAATTCGTGAGCGCCGATGCGGTGACGGTGGGTTGCCGGGTGATCAAGTCGCCGGCGGAGATCGCTCTGCTGCAGCGCGCCAACGATATCACCATCGCGGCGTACCGGGCGGCATTTTCCACGCTGAAGGAAGGGATGACCAACCGGGAGCTGAGCGCCAACATCGCGGCCGCCTATAGCGCGCTGGGAGTGAGCGGGAACGCGATGGCGATCTTCGGCAAGTACACCGCCTTCCCGCACGGCAGCATTCAGCCGCAGCAACTGCGGGAGGGCGACCTGGTGCTGGTGGACGACGGCTGCTCGGTGGATGGGTATCAATCCGACATCACGCGCACGGTGATTTTCGGCAAACCAACGGCGCGCCAGCGGCAGGTGTGGGACCTCGAACGCAAGGCGCAAGACGCGGCGCTCGAGGCGGCCAAGCCAGGCGCCACTTGCGAATCCGTGGATTGGGCGGCGCGCAAAACGATCACCGATGCGGGTTTTGGCCCCGGGTATCGGGTTCCCGGCCTGCCCCATCGCACAGGTCACGGCATTGGCCTTGAAGGCCACGAATGGACTTACCTGGTGAAAGGGAATCAAACGCGCCTCGAAGCCGGCATGTGCTTCAGCGACGAGCCGACCATCGCCATCTACGGCGAATTCGGGGTGCGGCTGGAGGATTGCATGCACGTCACGCCGGAGGGAGCGCGCATGTTCACGAAGCAGAGCCCGGCGATCGATCAACCGTTCGGATAGGAAGAGCGGTCAGCGATCAGCAGTCAGCGATCAGCATGGCGGGCTCACCGAGGGAATTAATGCCACAAACTACAGAGATCACACAAACCACTTATCGCGAGCGCCAGGCCAAACTGCAGCAGGCCATGAAAGAGTTCGGCCTTGCCGCGATTGTGCTGGAGCCGGGGCCGGCCATGCTGTATCTGACCGGGGTCCGCTGGGGCAAGAGCGAGCGCACCTTCGCAGTGGTATTGCCGGCCAAAGGCGAGCCGGTGTGGGTGTTGCCGGGATTCGAGGAAATGCGCGCCCGCGAGCTGATCCGGCCGGGCGACGACATCCGCATCTGGCAGGAGGACGAGAGCCCGTACGCGCGGATCGTGGCCGGGCTGAAGGACCGCGGTGCGGACACCGGCAGGGTGGGCATCGACGAAAACGCGCGGTTCTTCGTCTACGACGGAATTCACAAGCTGGCGCCGAAATTGGAATTCACCGGGGCCAGGCAGGCGTTGAAATCGGCGGGAGTGGATCTGACGGCCACCGGCGGCCGCGGGCGATGAGGGCTGAAAACCAAATCTAGCCACAGATGAACACAGATAAACACGGATAAAACCAAAGGACCTATCTGTGTTTATCTGTGTTCATCCGTGGCCCATTTTCTTTCTTCAGTCCGTCCGCACCCGAGGGATGCGCATTTCCAGCGGCGGCAGGAGCGGGAAATCCGTATACGGCTCCGACTGATACCAGTAGCCCACGGAAAAGAAGTTATCGCCGCGATCGTTGGCGTGGCCGTGCTCCATGGTGTGGCGCAAGTAGCGCTGGAAGGCGACGGGATTGTCGCCATGCCAGCGATAGCAACAGTAGCGGCCGCCGGTGCGTTCGGGATTGACGATCAGCGGCGCGCCGTACATGCGGTGACCGAACGCTTGGGCGCCATCCCGGCCGCCGAAATCCCAACTGCCCAGGAAATAATCTTCGGAACCGGTTCCCGTGATCGCGGGGGCGGATTCATTGTCGACGAAAATCATCTCGTCGCCTTCGCCCCACCAGCCTTCGGCGTTTTGCAACACGCCCAGCGTGACACCCATCAGGTGCCCGCGGCCGCGGGTCTCCAGGTAAACGTAATTGAGGTGGCCATCGAGATTCACGCGGGCCGCCTCGCCGCCGGTGGGCGTGCAGGGCGCGGCCTGGCGGTATTGGGCGTGGAAGTAGAGCGTATCGCCGGGCAGGGCGGACAACACCTGGTAATCGATGTTGGAATAAAACGCGCCGACTTCCTGCTTGCCTTCGTTGGTGACGGTGAGGCGCGCGCCGCGCGCGTACGGCATCACGAAGTAGGAGTTGAGCGATTTACCGGGCGAACAGGCCAGATATTGGGATTCGTAGATGGCGTAAGAGCCGAGGTTGAGGCCGAAGAAATCGCCGATGGGCGTCTCCACACTGGGCCGGGAATTGCCGTCCCAGTAAGCGCGCAATACCAGTTCTTTCAAATGGCTGGCGGAGCGGGCGGAGATGGTGAACCAGATGTGAGTGATGGCTCCGGCGCCCTGCGCGCGGAAGACCTCCAGTTCGCCCTCGGCGGGAATATTCCAGTAGTCGCGATTGCCGCCGGTTCGGTCGAAGCTGGATTGCTTGAGAGTTTTGTGATGTTGGGCGCGCGTATAGGACGGCAGCGGGTCGGGGGCGGCAGACGGTGTGGCCGCGGCAGATTGGGCTGAGCCCGGGCGCTCGACGGCAACGGCGGCCGTACCGGCGGCAAGCAGGCGGCGGAGAAATCCGCGCCGGAGATTGGAATCGGGAGGCATCATGCAGTCATTCATTCTAAGCCCTGGCGAGCCGCGGCCCGGCATAAGCAAAAAGAAATTAGCCACAGATGAACACAGATAAAACCAATTCAATTCTCTGTGGTTTTTATCTGTGTTTATCTGTGTTCACCTGTGGCTCAGACTTTCCGCAATGCCAGCACTGCGTTGAGGCCGCCGAAGGCGAAGGAGTTCGATAGCGCCCACTCCACTTCGCGGCAGCGGGCCTGGTTGGGAATCACGTCGAGATCGCATTCGGGGTCGGGGGCGAGAAAGTTGGCGGTGGGCGGGAGCACGCCATCGCGCAGGGCCAGCACGGTGGCCACGCATTCCAGCGCGGCGGCGGCGCCCAGGGCGTGGCCGTGCATGGATTTGGTGGAGCTGACGGCCAGTTTGTCGGTGTGAGCGCCAAACACGCCGCGGATGGCGGAGGTTTCGGTCACGTCGTTGGCCAATGTTCCGGTGCCGTGGGCGTTGATATAGCCGATGGCTTGGGGCTCGATTGCCGCATCGCGGAGGGCCGCGCGCAGGGCCCGCGCGGCGCCGGCGGCGGATGGCTGGGTGATGTGGCTGGCATCGGCCGACATGCCGAAGCCCACCAGCTCGGCATGAATGCGCGCGCCGCGGGCGCGGGCGGCCTCCATCGGTTCCAACACCAGCATGGCGGCGCCTTCACCTAGAATCATGCCGCGGCGTTCGCGCGAGAAAGGCCGGCAGGTATCGCTAGAGACCACGCGCATGGCTTCCCACGCTTTCAGAATGCCGAAGCTGAACGGGGCCTCGCTGCCGCCGGCGATGGCCATATCGGTAACACCGTTGCGGACCATCCAGAAAGCCTGGCCGATGGCGTGGCCGGCGGAAGAGCAGGCGGTAGAAAAGGTGAAGCTGGGGCCGGTGATGCCGAATTCCATGGAAATGTGGCTGGCGCCGGCATTGGCCATGGTTTTCGGAATGGTAAGCGGATGGACGCGATTCAGGCCCAGCTTGTAGACGTCCTGAAAGCCGATGTCCTCGGTGCACTGTCCACCCACGCAGGAACCGGTGACGATGGCCGCCGTCTCGCGCAATTCGGGGGTAAACGTCAGTCCGGAATCCGCCACGGCTTCGCGGGCGGCGATCACGGCGAACTGCGCGAAGCGGTCGAGGAAATCCGCGGGCCGATCGTCGAAATAGGGCCGGTGGCTGTAGCCTGGCACCTCGGCGCCGCTGGTGAACCGGAACGGCGACATATCGACGGTCTCGATGGGGCGAATGCCGGAACAACCCGCGCGCAGCGCGGCGGCCACATCCTCCACCTTTCGGCCCAGCGCGCAGATGGCGCCGAGGCCGGTGATTGCGACGCGCCGCATTCCTAGTGGCCGGTCCCGGTTCCCGCGGATTTGGCGGCGATCAGCTTTTCCAATCCTTCACACATGCCGCGCACGTTGGCGATGCCGCGCACCTGGTCGTCGGGAATATTGATGTCAAACTCATTCTCCAGGGCAAAGAGAATCTCCACGGCATCCATCGAATCGATGTTCAACTGTTGAAACTCGCTATCGATCGTAACCGTTTCGAGGGGGATGCGTTTGGACGTGGCAATCACTTTGAGCACCCTCTGAATCAAGTCGTCGGACATAAAAGTCGGCTGACGGTCTCCAATCCGTACCCTCGATCGAGCAGGAGGGGTACAAGCCGGCGGACAGCCTCCACGGTTGCGGTCACATCCGGGTTCGAACGCAGTTCCCGGCCGTCGTGCAGACAGAGAATCGCGCCGTTCGACACCCGGCGGAGCAATCGTCGAGCAATGGCATCCGCCCCAAGCTTCCAATCATAGCCGATTGCAGTCCACATCACGCCGCGCAGGTTTAAACCGCGCTGGACGGCGCGCATACCGAACCAGCGAACGCCGTAGGGCGCGCGAAACCAGGCGGGGGCCGTGCCGGTTTGCCGCGCGATGGCTTGCTGGGCGCGGGCCAGATCGTTGCGCAGGAATTCGCGGGTGCGAAAGCAGAAGAGCGGATGGCTGTAGCTGTGATTGCCAATCTCGTGGCCGGCGGCATGGACCTCGCGGGTCACCGCGGGCAGCCGGTCCACATTGGCCCCGCACTGGAAAAAAGTGGCGGGCACGGAATGCCGCGCCAGGATCTCGAGAATGCGGCAGGTGGACTCGCTAGGGCCGTCGTCGAAGGTAAGCGCGACAAGGGGCCGGTCGCGCGGCCCGCGCCACTGGGAAGGCGCAAACACCGAGGACGAGCGCCCGCGGACGGCCCAGGTCATGGCCGCGACGCAAGCGGCGGCGGCCGGAATTTCAGTCTGGAGGGGCAGGGCGATGGTTGCCTCCTACGGTTGGATGGTGGGGCAGACGGTGGTTTTTTGTCGTCTGCCCCGGTACCCAGTTTCGGAAATTCAATAACCTATCCCAGGGAAACCGCTCCTTGACAGTCGCGGCTCCGACCCGCGGCTGTTTCGCAAACTCGAGCAGGTTGGCATCAGGATCGAATGTTCGGGTCAGAGCCGCGCCTGTCAAGGAGCGGTTGCCGAATAGGTGACCGTAATTGCGAAACCGAATACTTAGCAAGCCGTGGCACAAGCCGAAGCAGGCCGAAGCAGGCCAAAGGCCTACTCCACGAGCTTCATGACTGGCAGACCACAAAAAACGATGGTCTGCCCCACGGAGGAGCGGCCGATTGCCAATCGGCCGGCAGGCTGGCAGCTTGCCCCACAAGAAAATCCCCCGCATTCAAAACCGCTTCTTGAAGAAGATGTCCACGCCGATCATACCGTTTTCCTCACGCTGGGCCACGGCCGACCATTGTTTGCTGAATGCCCATTCCACGCTTACGATCTGCGGGTTGCTGCTGGTGACGTCGGTGATATACGTGAACGTGATCGCCGGTGTGATCTGCTGTTCGAGGGTAAGCCTGGCCTGGGGGTTGTATTCCAGCAGCGGCAGGCTGGGGTCGATGCGCAGCCGGCTGACGCCGAAGAAACGCTGCAACCTGCCCGTCACGGGGCTGGCAATGGCCTCGCCCAGCAGCGCGGAAGCGCCCATCTGCTGCCAGGATTGCGGCGCCGTGCTTTGCTGCGAGAACAGCGCCGGGTCGCTGGTGGGCGTCCGCCCGGTGGCCAGCAGCGCCACGATTTCGTTGAATTCCAGCGGCGGGTCCGAGCGCGGCGTCAGCTTCAGCTTATTGAGCGGGCCGGAGATGTTCAAGGTGACGTCGATCCCGCGCGCCTTGGTGTCGAGATCGATATCCAGAATCGGCTCCACGTTGAGCGGATTAAAGAACGATATCGAGCCCTGGCTGACGGTGAACTTGGTTCCGAAGAACACCACCTGCCCTTGCGATACGTGAATGCGTCCGAGCACGACGGGATTGCTGGCGGTGCCGCGCAAATGCAGATTGCCGGCGACCTCCAGGCCCTGGGTCAGCGAACTGATCACCTGAACGTTGGGCGAGGTGTTGATCTGGACGTCGAAATTCAGGCCGCCCAGGAACCCTGTGCGCGCCGCGGGCGTTCGCACGGGCTCAGCCGATTGTGTAATCAGAGAGCTGAAGTCGGACTGCGGGTTGAATCCGCTGCGCAGCACCGTCACGGTCCCCGACAACATGCTGCGCGTCAACGTGCCGCTCAGGTTCAAGCTGGCGTCGGCCACCGTGCTGACGCCTTCGGGATAGCGCACGCGCACCTGTTCCACGTTGGCGTGGAGACGAAAGATCGGCTGCCCGTCTTCATCCGCGGCGAAGCCGGACAGACGGATCTTGCCGCCGCCGGTTTCGCCGGAGAAGCTCTCAATGGAGGCGCGGCCGCCGGAAAAGCCAATCACTCCGTTGGCGTTTGAAATGCCATTGGGAACGCCGGCGATATTAAAGAAGGCGTTCTGAAACTCGACCTGACCGGTGACGCGCGGATCGGTCAGCGTGCCACGAATCGCGGCGGTAGTGAGAACAGCGCCGGAGGCCACGAAATCCGGGTTCCATTCGCGCACGATGGCGAGATCGATGCGGCCGGCGACGCGCAAGTCCATCGGGTTTGCCTGCGTAATAGCGTAACGGCCGTAGATCCGAAAATCCGTATTCTTGCCCACCAGCCGGAAGCTCTCGACGGTTGCCACCGAATTGGCGTAGCTCACGGCGATCGGCCCGGAGTTATGCACCGCGGCAGACTCGGTGAGACCGGACTTGGCCGTGGGAGTCAGGGCCAATTGAGAGATTTCGAGTTGGGCCCGCTCGGTTTCGGGCTCGAGAGCGTTGCCGGTAATCCGGATCGACCCTTCCGCCGAGCCTTGGAAATCCGCGCTGGAGCCGGGTTCGAGAATCCACTTTTTGAGTTGCTCGAAATCGAGCTTGGAAAACTTCACCGTGGCGCTGCCCGGGTGCTCGCCCGCGAGCTGCCAGGAGCCATCGCCGGAGATCGCGGAGGCGGCGAAGTTGGAATCCAGGTGCGCCGTCAGCCTGCCGTTCTGGGAATCGGCTTTCAGGTGGATGTCTCCGAAGCGCTGTTCGCCCATGACCAAGCCGGCAACCTCACAATCCAGGTGCAAGTCCTGAATGCGAAACGGCAACTCGCCGGCGCGCCGGCGGGTGACTTCAACCTGGCCGAGGACCGAGCTCCGGACCACCCCTTTCACGCCCGGCCGCGCGGCGGCAATGGTTTGGATTTGTTCCAGCGGCATGGCGTTGGTGGTGAGCGCGAACCGCGCCGTGCCGGTGTCCCAGGCTTCGGCAGGATGGCGATACGTGCCCGACAGCTTCACCAGTTTCGCGCCGGCGGTGAGCTGTCCATCGTCGAATTCGATGCTGTTGGCAGTGTATACGAGGCGGCCGCTGAGACGGTCGAACGGTTCGTCGCGCAAGCGGCCATTGGCCAGCACAAGGTCCGCGTGCACTTGCAGATCGTCGATCGTCCCGGTGAGCTGCGCGGTGGCATCGAGGGTTCCGGCCAGCGGAAGCCGGCCTATCTCCAGCAGGCGGGCGGCGTCGGAGAGAGGCATGGAGTGCACGGCCAGATTACCGAATACCGTGCTGGCGCCGGTGGTTTTCCAATCACTGAGCGAAACCGCGATTTCTCCCTGCGCGCGCGAGCTGCCATGGGCCAGGGTGAGTTGATGCGCGCTGAGATTGTTCGGCGATGCGGCCACGTCGGCAGTCAGGGAATCGAACCTTTGGCCTTTCCAGGAAAAGCCGCCGAGGGCGGCGCGGCCGGAAACTTGCGGGCTGGACAGATTGCCGCGCACGACGCCGTCGAAGCGGGCCAGGCCGCCCGCGAGCTTTGCCGGAAACTCAGCGGGGCTCTCACCAAGGGCGGGCAGGATATCGGACAGATCGCGGGTTTCGGCATGAACTCGCAGCTCGCGCCCCAGGGCGCCGGCAAATTCGGCGCGCGAGGCCGGCAATACGATCAGCGAGTGCCCCAGGTCGAGAACCCCGTCGGCGGCGTCGTAGCGCGCGGCTACGGTGCCATGTACCGGGGCGCCCACAGCCGCTGGAGCGATGGCGAGCTGGATATCCGCGCGCAGTTCTTGCTTGCGCAGCAGCGAGCCCTCGCCTTCCAACTTGCCGGACACTTCGCCATCCCAAGGAAGCGGCGCGTGGCTGTAGAGAGCAACGACGCGGCGGATGCCGAACCCGGACAGCGTTCCGGAGAGGCGGAAGCGGTCGAAGGCGCGCAAGCCGACTTCGCCCTCAAACTTCCCGCCCGCCAGGGTTAGGTCGATGCCGCGCAGATTCAACTCGCTCGCGCGTAAAGCAGCCGAGGCGATCACGGCTTGGAACGGCTCGAGGCGGGCTGGGGTAACGACTCCGCCGGATAAGCGCAATCCGCTCAACTCTACTTGGCCGGCGCCTGCGCGCAGTTTGCCGGTCGCCGCGACGTCGCGCAGCCGCACGGTGGAATCGTGATACGCCAGGCCGAAAGCTTTCAGGTCGGCTTCGGACCGAAAGCCAGAGGCATCGCTCCAGGAACCCTTGCCGGTGACTTCAGCCATGCCGCTATCGAGAAGCCGCGTGAGCAGAATATGCTGAGCGTCCTGGTTGGCGATGCGGGCCTGGTAACGGAAATTGGCTTCGGGCGCGGCTAGATTTGTCAGCGAACCGGAGATCCGCACTTCGGAATTGCCGCTGGTCAGCCGCGCGGATTCGACCGCGATTCGATCATGCTCCAAAGTCACGGCCGCATCCAAAGCCACCGGCGTGTCGGCGATACCGGGAGCCTGGACAAACAGCGGCTGGATGGCCAGCTTGCCGCGATAGCGCGGGCCGCCGGCATCGAATTCGAGCTCGGACGTCAGGTTCGAACCGTGCAGCTCGAACGGCGTCGCGCCGCGATTCTCGATGCGGATCTCGCCACGTGTCAGATCGAAGCGCCCTATGGCCAGCGCCAGAACGGTTTCGATGGCGTTTTTCCTGGCCGCGTTTTTCACTTTCGGCGCGGGAATGTTGGTTTGGCCGCCGGGAAGAAGCATCAGGTAGACATGCGGCCCGGCAACCTCCAGCGACCGGATATCCACGTCCCGTTTCCAGATCGAAACCAGCCGCAAGCCGATGGTGACCGAGGCGGCGTGCAATAGCGGCGGCCTGTCCGCCGGTTCGGTTCCGTGCAAGGTGAAGCCGCGGACCTGGGCGCGAAACCGGTTCCATTCGAAATCGAAGGAGCCGATCTCGGCGCGGCCGCCGGTAGCGGTTTCCACCGCGCTCACAATTCGCGCGCGGACCTGGCCGCGGAACCACGCGCTGCGCAGCACCAAGAGGCCCCCGCCGAGCACCAGAAGCAACAGCGCCGCCGCGCCGCCGCGCCACCACAAAGCCGAACGGGACCGCTTCATTCGAGCGCCTCCGGATGATAGACAATCTCGGTCCGCTTGCGCGCGTCCTTCAGCCAGGCGTCCAGTTGCTGGTCTTCGCGCTGCCCGGTCAGAGTGCGTTCCATCTGGTCGCGGTATTCATTGAGCGCCGGGGCCTGGCCCGGATGCGCCGCGCGCGCGGCCGGGGCCACGGTCTTCTCGAAATAATCCTGAATGTCCTGTTCGCTGACTTGAACGGTGGGGTGAAAGCGCACTTCGATGTAGGAAAGCAGCGTGCGCTGCCAGACCAGCTCGTCTTTCAACTCCTGCTCGGCGATGCCGGCATCGGCCAGCGCCTGGCGGTAGGCCGCCTCGGATGCGAAGTTCTTGCGCTTGAAATCTTCGAGCAGGGCCGCGATCTCCGCGGCCGATGGCTCCGGATAGCGGCTGTACTCCAGCTCGCCGCGGATCAACTGCTGGTCGACCAACCTTTCGGCCGTCGCCTGCTTGGAGGCCTTTGAGAAATCCGGCTTGTGCCCGTCGAGAAACGCCGTCACCCGGATTTCGCGGCCAATGTCGAGGGCGGTGATGACTCGGTTGCCGACAGAGACTGCGATGCGGTCGATGATCACGGCGGAGGAAACCAGGGGCAGAAGCAGCATCAGGACCCCTAAAGCCAACCGTAGGGCAGACCATCGTTTGTTGTGGTCTGCCCTACACCCGATACTCGACCATGTCCGTTCGTCCTCGTCTTTGCCAGGTGGCAGACCACAAGAAACGATGGTCTGCCCCACGGGGGTCCGCCCTACAACGTTATTCGCTTGCTCCCTCAAAACGTTTGTCCTATCGAGAAAAAGAATTGAAAATGGCTGACGCTCTGGGTGTTGCAATAGTTGGGCAGCGACGAGCATGGCTTCACTCCGGCGTTCACCAGGTCCTGCTCGGTGCCGCTGAATCCGAAGAACCGCGGCGGGTTGATGCTGTAGGCGAAGTCCGCCCGCAGGGGCCCCACCGGGGTGCGGTACCGAATGCCGAAACCCACCGCGTGCACCATGTAGTCGAAGTCCTGCTCGCCGTGCTGGTTTACCCGAAAAGAAAAATTGCTCAGGCTGCTGAAGGTGTTGCCGAAATCGTGGAACAGCACGCCACCTACATTCTCGCCGATCAGCGGGAATCGCAGCTCCGTCTGATTGAAGAACAGTGCCGTGCCGCCGATCGGGAAGCCGGTTTCGGTGTCGCGCGGGCCGGCCTGGTATTCCGGAAATCCGCGGTCGGAATTATCGCCGCCGCTGAAGAAGCGCTCCGGCAGCGGGATGGCGTCGGATGGGTTCCCGGGATTCTCGAACGGGTAGATTTCGCCAAATTCCGTGCTCCGCGCCAGCACCACGCGCCTTCCTAGCGGATGATAGGTCGAATTGCGAACCAACACTTTCACGTAGTCGCGCTGCGAGCCCAGGAAATGCTCGGCCAATCCCAGGTTCACCGTATTGTAGATGCCGCGGTGCGGATCCACCGGATCGTCGCGGCGGTCCTGAATCATATCGCCTTCGACGAGCCCCAGCCGCACCGGCTGCGATAACAGCGGCACCAGCTCCGGGGTAATTTTCAGGTCGCTCTCGCTCACCCGCCGGTTGGTGTAGCGATATTGAAAGGTCAGCGATCTGCCCATCCGCTGCTGCAACTGCATGGAGCCCTCTTCGCGCTTGTAATTGAAAGTCCGCACGTCGCGCGACGCGTCGAAAAGCCCGTTGAAGGAGACCGTCAGGTTGGGGTTGCCGGCAAAGCGCGGCCAGTTGTAGGTGAGCAGGCCCTGCTGCTCGAAGTTGGAGATTCGTGTGCGCAGGCTGATGGTGTGGGCGATGCCCCAGAGATTTTCGCGCGTGACGCCGAAGGAAAAGCGCGGCGAAAAACCGGCCTGCCCGGCAGGCGCATCCAGGCAATACTCGCACCCGCCGATACGGGCGAACTCCGCGCCCACGCCCCACGAAAACGAGTAGCGGCCGGCCTCTTCCAAATCGTACAGCACGTATTTGTCGTCGATCTCGCCGTCCGGATCCTGGATCGCCGTATCCACCCGCGCGAAGATACCCAAATCGTACAGTTTGCGTTGGGTATCGGTAATCGCGGTGGGCGAAAGAGGATCGCCGGGATTCAGGTCCAGGTTGCGGTACACCAGGCTGGGACGCGTGTGGCGCAGCCCATCCGGATTGAACAAAACCTGGCGCACGAACTGCTGGCTGCCTTCGCGAATCACGTAGCGCAAATCGATCGAATGCGGCTTGGCCGCCGGCTTGGAGCTCCACTCGAAGGTGGCATTCGGAAAACCCTTCTCGAAATACTGCGCCAGAATGGCGTCGCGATCCACCGCCACGTTGAACTCGCTGAACGGCTGCCCGCCGATGGAGCTGAGCTGCGCGATCAGCTTGGCTTTTTCCAGGTGCTCGATGCCCTCCACCTCCAGGTTGCCGATGAGGTATTGCGGCCCCTCGTCGACCGCGATGGCGATGGCCATGTTGCCCGGCTTTCCCTGGTAGCCGTCGCGAACGGTGTGAGACACCTTCACGTCGCGGAAGCCGTTCGACTGGTACAGATTCGCGATCGCCTCTTCGTCGCGGCTGAGCAGGCTGCGGCTGTAACGGCCGTGCGGAAACTGGAGAAAAGTGGCCGTGCGCAGAAACATCCGCTCGCGGATGGTTTCGGCGTCGAAGTAATGGTTGCCGGCGATCTCGACCAGCACCAGTTTGTGCGCCGGGCCGCGCTCGATGGCGTAGTGGATGGTCGCTACTCCGTTGAGGACCGTTTCCGGCTCCACGCCCACTTCGGCGTCGAAGTATCCCTGCGACTGAAAATAATCCTGCAGATTGTGGGCGCCTTCCGTCAGCAGATCGTTATCGACGGTGTGCTCTTCGAAGACCGGCACATACTCCGCCAACTTCCCGCTCGAAACCTTCACGCCGGTGGTTTGAACCTGGATACGCGGCCCGGCATCGATTTGGAACGTGGGTTGAACCGTGTTGTTCCCGGCATCGTGCGCCACCGACGGCATCGATACCTTGGCTTCCAGGCGGTTCTGCTTTTGATAGAGCGAGCGAATTGTGTCCAGCGCCTGCCGCAGCCGCGCATCGGTGACCGGCTTCCATGTATGCACGATCCAGCGCCGGAATTTGGCGGCCTTGACGATGCGCTCGGCCGGCATTTCGAGGTTCCCATTCAGCACAGGTGTGGTGAAGCGCGCCCGCCGGCCGCTGGATATTTCGAAATGCACCTCCACCTGCTGAACGTCGCTGTTCCAATCGAGGACCGGCTGAATGGAGGAGTCGTACAGACCGTTCGATTCCAGCAGGCGGCGCTGATTGGCCAGCGCGGAATCCAGACTCTTGGCCGTGTACGGCTGTCCCAATTCCAGTTGCGCCGCCGTGGTCAACTGAGCTGCATTGGGCGGGCTGCCGATCACGCCCGTGACGGCGACATGCCCGATGAACCAGCTACTCTTGGTCAGAAAGCGGACGATCACCCCGTCCCCGTTCGCTTCCGCATCCACCTGGATATCCGCATAGCACCCCGTTGCGAAAAGCCTTTCCATGCTGGCGCGCACATTGGCGGCGGTGAGCGGTTCTCCGGTTTTGAGGGGCAGGATACGGTTGATGTCGCCGGCTTCGAGCGGCTGTTTCGCCGGTTCGAACTGGATGGTGACGATTCGTTTTCCTTCGAAGGCCGCGATCGGCTCGGCGGCCGGCACCGCGACGACCACGAAGGAAAACCCGAAAACCATCCGTCCAAGCAGGCGGCACACCAAACTCATAATAGCGTAACCCGTTCAAAGCAAGTTTCTTACCATCGAGAAACCAGGTGGGGCAAGCGATTCGCCCGCCCGTCTCAGCCCGAAGGGCGTAAGCGAATCGCCCACGGCGTGAGCCGTGGGATGGGATTACCATCGAGACATGACCCCCGCCGAAAGGCAGCGTTACTCGCGGCAGATTCTCTTCCCCGGCCTCGGCGAAAACGGTCAGGAAGCCCTGCTCCGTTCCCATGCCGCCATTATCGGCGCCGGCGCGCTGGGCACTTTCCATGCGGCCGCTCTGGCCCGCGCCGGAATCGGCCGGCTCACCATCGTCGACCGCGACTACGTCGAACCCAGCAACCTGCAGCGCCAGTGGCTGTTCGAGGAAGCCGACGCCGCCGAATCCCTGCCCAAAGCCGCCGCCGCCCAGCGCGCCCTCGGCCGCATCAACTCGTCCATCCAGGTTCGCGGCGCGATTGCCGACCTCACCGCCTCCAACATCGCCGAGTTGGTTGCCGGCGTGGACCTGATTCTGGACGGCACCGATAACTTCGATACCCGTTATCTGATCAACGATTTCGCCGTCAGCCGCCGAATTCCCTGGATTTATGGCGCCGCCGTGGGCAGCTACGGACTCGCCATGCCGGTGCTCCCGGGCCGCACTCCATGCCTGCGCTGCATCTATCCCGAGCCGCCCTCGGGCGCGCAGCCAACCTGCGAAACCAGCGGCATCCTCAACGCCGTGGTTTCCCTCATTGCATCGCTGCAGGTGGCCGACGCGCTCAAGATCCTGTCCGGCAACAGCGGCCAGGTACGCGCCGTCATCACCACCGCGGACGTGTGGAGCGGAATCGTCCGCCAGGTGGAAGTTCGGCGCGATAGCGAATGCCCTGCCTGCGTCCAACGCCGCTTTCCGTATCTGGAGCCTTCGGCCCGCCCCCCGGCGGTATTGTGCGGCCGCAACGCGGTCCAGATCCGCGAGCGCGAGCACCCGCTCGACCTCGCCAATCTGCGCGCCCGCCTGGAGCCATTGGGCGAAGTGCGCGCCAACCAATTCGCTCTGCGATTTTTTCCGCCGCCCTACGAGCTGACCATCTTCCCCGACGGCCGCGCCATCGTCAAAGGCACCAGCGATATCGGCGTAGCCCGCAGTTTATATGCGCGATATATAGGTTGACAAGTGCCCACTCCAGGGTGGGACGGACCATCGCTTCTCGTAGTCTGTCACGCCCTCGCCAGGACAACCGCTCGACAGACGACAAAAAAACGATCGTCTGTCCCACCGCCCCTACCCCGCCGTCAGCCCCAACCCAGGCTTCCTCGGCAGGATCAGCTTGCCCTTTTCCACGGTTACGCCGCGGAACGGATCGTTGGCGATTAGCAGGTTGCCGTCGAGATCGGCGTAGTCCACCAGCGGCGAGAGGTGCGCCGCCGCGGTCACGCTGACCGAGCTCGAAACCATGCAGCCGAGCATGGTGCGCATGCCCAGCGATTTGGCGATGGCGATCATGCGGTACGCTTCCAGCACGCCGCCGCTCTTGTCGAGTTTGACGTTGACTCCGTCGAAACACTCCTTCAGCTTGGGGATGTCGGAAGCGCGCTGGCAAGCTTCGTCGGCCATGATGGGGATGTGCACGCGGCTACGCACCCAGCGCGTCTCTTCCAGCATCCCGGCGGGCATGGGCTGTTCGATGAACTCCACTCCATGCTTCTCCAGCCAATTGATCTTGCGAACCGCTTCTTCCTTGTCCTTCCAGCCCTCATTGGCGTCCACGCGCAGCGGCTTATCGGTCACGCTGCGGACGGCTTCGATGGTGGGCTCGTCGGTGGCCAGGCCGACTTTCACTTTCAACACCGGGAAATCCGCCGCTTCCTTGGTTTTCTGCCGGGTGATTTCGGGAGTGTCGATGCCGATGGAAAAGGTGGTGAGAGGCGCGTCCCGCGGGTCCAGGCCAAAATAGGAGTACAGCGGAATGCCGAGTTTCTGGCCCACCCAGTCCATGAGCGCGATATCGAGCGCCGCCTTGCCGGCCCATTCGCCCGGAACGCGGCGGAAAATCCCGGCCATGACCTTGGTGAACTGCATGGGATCGGCCGCGAGCATGACGTCGCGCACGCTTTCGGCGGCCTTTTGCGCCGAGACGGCATCCTCGTGGTAGCGCACGATGGGAGCGCCTTCGCCATGGCCGGTAATGCCGTCGCGCGTGAACGCAGTGTGCAGCGTATCGCGATACTGGCTGGACGACATGGTGGTAGTCCAGGTGTGCTGCAGATTGAGACGGACGATCTTGGTCTCGAGAGTGGCCGCGCCAGCCGGCGCTGGCAACGCATTGGCGGCGGTAGCGGCGGCGGTGGCTGAGGCAGCGGCTTTCACAAAATTCCGGCGGTTCATGGGGCTCCTGTTCCCCTATAGCGTAACCGCATTCGCCCCGCCGCAATCGATGCGATCCGGCTACTTCTTGAAAAAACACAGCTTTTTCGAAGAACGGCCTATTGCCGCCGTGGCATTTTCTAAGGCATTGGTGGGCAGCTTCCTATTTCTTCTCCATTTCCTGTAGCTTTCGCACGCGGCGCTTTAAGTCCGGGTCCTCGCTCGCGAACCTGGCGTTCAAATATGCGTTGAGTACCTCTTCGGCGAGCTTCGGCCCGATGATCCATGCGCCCAGACAGAGCACGTTTACATCATCGTGCTCGACGCACTGATGCGCGCAGAATGTGTCGTGGCATAGCGCCGCCCGCATGCCTCGGACTTTGTTGACGGCGATCGCTGCGCCCACCCCGGTGCCGCAGACCATAATGCCCCGCTGGCACCGCCCGGACAGAATCTCGCCAGTGAGTTTTTGGGCAATGTCCGGGAAGTCGACCGGATCGGTGCTGTGCGTCCCGACATCCGTAATGGCGTGCCCCCAGGATCGGAGTGTCTGAATGAGCGGCCCTTTAAGCGGGAAGCCGGCGTGATCGCATCCCACCGCCAGCTTCCACTTAGCCGCACCCGTGGCTGCGGCGCGGGCCTCTGAAGCCAGCAGTTCCGCGGCGGCCATACCCCCGATGAACCTGCGTCGTGCAATGTTTTGCTCTTTCATTTGTGTTCCTTAAGCGAGTCTCGTTCCCCGGCAAGCGATCGGCCGGCGGAACGTGGACAAGCGCACGGACAGCCCGGTTTGTGAGACCTTCTACAGTCGCCGACCGGTTGCGCCCTTATTTTCGCAGAAGCTGAGAGTCCGCAACAAACGCGCGCTCATGAATTTGAAGACTCAATGATACTTTTTCAAAAAACGGTCTATTGATGCCTGGGGTGATCCAGTGTAACGTTCGCTAAGAGGGATTACCCTCTTGTACCTGCAATCCCCGCTCGGCCTGGGTGGCTTTGTCCGGGAGCGAACCACCGCGTCCGCTCCTTTTGCGGTGACGGACACAGCCAACCCGCCGGCGGGGAGTCCTCCATCGCTTATTCGCCTCCCCACTTTGCCGGCCCGGTTGGCTTTACCATAGAGATTCGCAATTAGGAGCTCATGAAAACTCGCGTCTTCTCCGGCATGCAACCCTCCGGAAATCTACACATCGGCAATTACCTGGGAGCGCTGCGAAACTGGGTGCGCATTCAGCACGACTACGAGTGCATCTTTTGCATCGTGGATCTGCACGCCATCACGCTTTACCAGGAGCCGGCCGAGCTGCGCGCCAAGATCGAGGAGATCGCCGCGCTGTACCTGGCGGCGGGGATCGATCCCAAAGTCTGCGCCATCATGGTGCAATCGGCGGTTTCCGCGCATGCCGAGCTGGCCTGGATGCTGACCTGCGTGACGCCGGTGGGCTGGCTGGAGCGCATGACGCAGTACAAAGCCAAAAGCAGCAAGCAGGAATCGGTGGGCTCCGGTCTGTTGCAGTACCCGGTGCTGATGGCCGCCGATATTTTGTTGTACCAGGCCGGGATCGTTCCGGTGGGCGAAGACCAGGCCCAGCACCTGGAACTCACGCGCGACATCGCGCAGCGCTTCAATTCGCTGTACGGCGACACGTTTGTCGTGCCCGGCACCAGTCTTCCGGCGGTGGGAGCGCGCGTGATGGGCCTGGACGATCCCACCCAGAAGATGAGCAAGTCCTCCACTGCATCCGGCCATGCCGTGGCGCTGCTCGACCCGCCCGACAAGATCCGCAAGACCATCATGCGCGCCACCACCGATTCCAACCCGGCGGTGGATTTCGAAAACGCGGGTGAGGGAGTGCGCAACCTGCTGACCATCTACCAGGCGTTCGCCGGCACATCCGACGAGGAGATGAAAACGCGTTTCACCGGGATGCGCTACGGCGAATTGAAGAAGCAGGTGGCGGACATGGTGGTGGCGAGCCTGGAACCGTTCCAGCAACGCTATCGCGAGATCACCGGCGATCCGGGCTATCTGCGACAGGTGCTCGGCGACGGGGCCGATCGGGTAGCTCCGATCGCGAACGATACCGTGCGGCTGGTAAAGGAGCGCATGGGGCTGTACCGGTAGCTGAGTATTAGTCAGTGTCCGGCAACCGCTCCCTCACGGTCGCGGCTCGGAAAGGCGCAAAAACGAGCCGCGACCGTTAGGGAGCGGTTGCACGCGAATGCGTTACCGAACTTCCGAAATGGTTACTTGGCCTTGGCTTTCAGAGCGGCCCACTTTGCCATTAGGGCGGTATAGGCGGCCTCCTGCCGGCTGCAGGCCTGGAGTTCGCTGGCCGTGGGCGGCATCTCGGAAGCCTGCGTGCCCATGACGGCGGCAACCATCTGAGCGCCGATGTTGGCGAGATTGGGCGGAGGCGGCGGTTCGGCTGCCGCGCCACGTCCACCGCGACCGCCTCTTCCTCCACCTTCACCGGCGGCTCGAGCTGGCGCGATCTCGTCCACCTGCTTGATGAGGTCGTCGGTTGCGGCGGATTGGGGACGGGCCTTGAGCGCATCGGCCAAAGCGCGGGCGTCTTTGTAAGCTGCCGCGGCGGCTCTGGCGCGATCCTCTGTCTGGGTGGTGATAGTGAAGATCTCGATCACCTCGGGCGTGATCTTCACTCGCGGATCCATCTTGACGGCGATGGGCTGCGTCAAGCTCTGGCCATTAGCGGTCAAACGCACCGAATACTGGCCGGGAGCGATCCAGGGCGAATCGACGGAGGGGTAAGTCCGATGCGGAACGGCGCCCTCGCCACCGCCGCCCCCGCGCCCGCCGCCACCAGCGCCCGGGAGCGGATCGTAATGCATGTCCCAGGTGAAGCGATGCATGCCGGCGCTGGTTTTCAGCACCTGATGCGGGGCCGGCCAATCGAGCGACAGCCCGCAATCGAGCGCCGTCGGCGTCTGCTGGCAAATTTTGTTGTAGGCAACCGGATCGGTGGCGGGATCGGGATTCCTCGCCGGATCCGTGCTGGAGTAAGTGCGAACCACCTTGCCCTGGACGTTCAGGATATCCAGCTTGACTTGACTGGCGTCCGACGGCAGGTAGTAATCGATGACGGCGCCCGCGGGCGGGTTTTCGCCGGCCGGCCATTCGGGCGGCCACGGGGTGGGATCGTTGGTGCCGAAGCGAATGCGGATAGCCGTGGCGGGCTTGAACAGATAGGCATTCGAAGCCGCCGCGGCTTCGGCCGCCTGGCGCAGCGGGATTACGTCGTCAAGAATCCAGAAGCCGCGGCCGTGCGTGCCGGCGACCAGATCCGAGCAGAGACAGGAAGCATCGTCTTTAATGGCGATGTCGCGCACCGAAATGGCGGGCATATCGAGGCGCAGCGAATGCCAATTGTCGCCGTCGTCGAACGAAACCCAAACCTGGGTATCGGTAGCGGCGTAAAGAAGGCCCTTCTTGCGCGGATCTTCGCGGATGGAGTTGGCCACCGCGCCAGGGGCGATGCCGTTATCGATCTCGGTCCAGGTCTTGCCGCCATCGTGGGTGCGCCAGAAGTGGGGGTTCATATCGTCGAGGCGCAACGTGTTGGCGGCGGCATAAGCCGTTTTGGTGTCGAAATGGCCGGCGTCCATATTGAAGATGCGCGTCCAGGCCTTGATCTGCGGCGGGGTGACGTTGGTCCATTTGGCCCCTCCGTCGGTGGTGAGCTGGATCAGGCCGTCGCCGGTTCCGGCCCAAAGAACGTTGACGTCGAGTGGGGAAGGCGCAATCGCGGTGACCGTGCCCAGCGCGGAAGGGGTCACGGTGGAAGCGTATTTACCGGCGTTGGCCGGCACGTCCCAGGTTTGGCGGGTGAGGTCGCCGCTGATGGGCGTCCAACTGTGGCCGCCATTGGTGGTCTTCCAAACGCCCGCGGTGGCGAAGTAAAGAACGTTGGGGTCCTTCGAAGACCAGACGATCGGCTGGGTGCGTACGGCGCGGGCGGGCGGCTCCCCCTTTACCGCTTCAACCGGCGCGCCACGGCCTCCGCCGCCTCCACCTGGTCCGACGATGGCCCTCTGCGCGGTGACGCGGTTATAGAGGCTCACCGCCGCCCGTGCCGCGCCGTAGACCAAGTCGGGGTTTTTGGGATCGGGAGCGGCGATGCCATACTCTCCGATTCCCACCGGGTGCCAGTCGTGGAAGGTGATTTCGCCATCCATGCCGCGGCTATCGACGCAGGCCGAGCCCGAATCCTGCTGGCCGCCGCAGAGGCGGTAAGGGAACGCATTGTCGGCGGTGACGTGGTACATGGCCCCGGTCGGCTGCGTATACCAGTTGCTCCAGGACTCACCGCGGTTGGCGGAAATCACGGCGCCTTGGTCGGAGACCAGGAGGATGATATCGGGATTTTCGGGATTGATCCAGCTCTTCTGATAGTCGTCGCCGCCGGGCGCTCCCCGCACGGCCGTCCATGTCGCGCCTCCATCCTCGGTGCGCCAGAAAACGGTGGAGCAGCTATAGACGACGCGTTCGTTCTTGGGGTCGACTTCGATGGTAGGCAGGTCGCCGCCGCCGATGCGCACCAGCGGACGTGGGTCCTGGACGCTGGCGGCGAGTGCCCAATGCTCGCCGCCGTCGCTGGATTTATAGAGAGCGACGGAGCCTCCGCCGCCGCGTCCGCCACGTCCCCCGCGGCCCGCGCCGCCGGGAGATGCCACCATGGCGTAGATGAGACTGGGATTGCTGGGGGCAATGGCCAGGTTTGCTTGTATCACGGATGGCAGACCGGCGGTGAGCTGCTTCCAGGTAGAGCCGCCGTCGGTGGATTTGAATATGCCGCCGCTCGCGCCGCCGAACGCCCCGTCCTCGTAGAATCCCTCCTGCTGCTGCCACAGTGCGGCGTAGACAATGCGTGGATTCTCGGGATCGATGCGGACGTCGTCGCCGCTGGTGTATTCGTCCTTGAAGAGCACCTTTTCAAAGCTGGCGCCGCCGTCGGTGGAGCGGAAGATGCCGCGCTCGGGGTTGGGACCGTAGGGGTGGCCGAGGGCGGCGACGAAGAGGCGGGTCGGGTCCCGCGGGTCGACATCGATGTTGGCGATCATCTGGGTATCGCGAAGGCCGAGGTGGACCCAGGTCTTGCCGGCGTCGGTGGATCTGTAGATGCCATCGCCCACGGCGAGGTCCGGCCGGATGATGCCGGCGCCGGTGCCGACGTAGACGATGTTGGGATTGGACGGCGCGACGGCGATGGCGCCGATGGCCCCGGTGGTTTCGCGGTCGAACAGCGGAACCCAAGTGGAACCGTAGTCGGTGGAGCGCCAGACGCCGCCGTTATCGAAGCCGATATAAGCCACGTTGGGCTGGCTGGGCGCGCCCGCGACCGCGCGCGCGCGTCCGGCGCGAGTGGGACCGATCGAGCGCCAATGCATTTCGGAATAAAGTCTGGAATCGAGCGATTGGGCGGTCGCCAGCGCAGCCAGCCAGAGACCGAAAAACGCGGATAGACGAACCGATGCAGACAAAGGGCGAACCTCCTGGAACTTTCACGAGTGTAATACGGATTAATGGGCGGCGCGCGGCTCAGGACAGGCGGCGCGTCAGAAACAGGATCGAAGACCGTCCGTTTGCTGAAGATTGCGAAGGTCCTCGCGAAATTCCGCGGTTCCGTAGTGGATAGGAATCCGGCGATCCGCCAGTAGCGCCTGAAATGCTAGATGGCTCATCTCCGCAAAGCGGCTCGCTTGCGCGAGCGTCAGCCGTTCTTGCTGGAACAGCATGAGGGCAAGCTCACGCTTCAACTCGAGCTCGCTGATGCGAGCCGCCGTGAGCACCTCGTCTGAGATCGTGACAGGCAGGCTATTCGTAATATACCGCCCCGGTCGCTGGTCTCGCATAATGGAAGTGTGCGGTCCCGTCTCCGCTGGGTTCTGACTCTCGCGTTCGCCGGCCTGCTGGGCATCACGCTGGGCTCGGGGCTGGCCGCGCTCGGCACTCTCAACCGCATGCACGCCTCCGAACAAGCTGCGCGGCGGCTGGTGGCCGAGCGCTCGCAAATGCTCACCGGTCTGTGTCTCTCGATCCAGATCTACGACCAGACGGCCGACCGGTATCTCGAAGCGCCGTCGCCGGACCTGCTGGGCGAGCTGGCGCGTCTCGAAGCGGCCATCGATTCCAGCTTCCACGGCTTTCCCGTCGCAATGCCTGGGCCCGCGGAGGCGGAGATGCGCGGCGCGCTGGCCGCCATGGAAGATTCGTTTGGCCGCCAAAAGACGGCATTCGAAGCGCTGTTCGCGCTGCCTGAAGGAGAGCGCCGACGCGAGGCCCCGGTGTGGATCGTGGAGCGTATCTCGCCCATCGAGGTCGACATCTGGCAGCGGGCCGACGCCTTGCAAGCCTACAATCGCCGCCAACTGGAGCTCACCGATCAGGATCTGGTGGCGGAATTCGCGCAGCTTCAGAGCAGCCTGGCGCATTCGCTCACCCTGGCCCTGGCTAGCGGACTGATTCTGATTGCTGCCAGCATGTTCTACATTCTGAGGCTGGAGCGGCAGACCGAGGCGCGCTACCAGGAGCTGGCGCGCAGCCGCGGCGAGTTGGAGCGGCTTTCCGCGCGCCTGGTGGATGCGCAGGAAGCCGAGCGGCGCAAGCTTTCGCGCGAGCTGCACGACGAAGTGGGCCAGACGCTGGGCGTGCTGCTGATGGATTTCGGCCGCCTGGCCGGCGCGCTGGGCGACGCCCCGGCGGAGATTACCGAGCGCATCGCCAACATGAAATCGCTGGCCGAACGAAGCGTGGAAACGGTCCGCAATATGGCCCTGCTGCTGCGGCCTTCCATGCTGGACGATCTCGGGCTGATCCCGGCGCTCGAATGGCAGGGGCGCGAGGTGTCGCGCTCGAGCCGGATCGAGGTGGAAGTGGAAGCCGAGGGCGTCTCGGAAAACCTGCCGGACGAAACCGGAATCTGCCTCTATCGCCTGGTGCAGGAAGCGCTGCACAACGCTGTGCGCCATTCCGAAGCACGCAATGCGCGCGTGCGCATCGAACAATCGGGTGGGCGAATCCGCCTTCGCGTTACCGACGATGGCCGCGGCTTCGACCCTTCGCGCACCCGAGGCCTGGGCATTCTCGGTATGGAGGAACGCGTGCGCCGGCTGGGCGGCAAGCTGCGCATCCAGTCCGAACCCGGCAAAGGCGCCACCGTGGAAGCCGAGCTGCCGGTATGAAAAACGCTGAGCTGCCGGTATGAAAAAGCTCGCCGTGCTCCTGGCCGACGACCATACCCTGTTCCGCGCCGGCTTGCGCCTGCTGCTCGAACAGCAGCCGGATTTCGCCGTGGCCGGTGAGGCGGAAAACGGGCGCGAAGCGGTGCGGCTGGCTCTGGAGCGCAAACCCGACGTGGCCGTGCTCGATATTGGCATGCCGGAGCTGAACGGCATCGAAGCCTGCCGCCAGATTCGCGAAGGCTCCTCCACCACCGAAGTCGTGATGCTCAGCATGCATTCCGACGAAGCCTATGTACTGCGCGCCTTGCGCGCCGGCGCCCGCGCCTACCTGCTGAAAGATTCGGCGGAGAGCGATCTGGCGCGCGCCATCCGCGCCGCGGCCGAAGGCAAGTCGTTTTTCAGCCCGGCGGTGGGCAAAGTGCTGCTAGAAGACTACATGCGCAAGCTGGAGCGCACCGGCGCCGAAGATTCCTACGACCTGCTCTCGCCCCGCGAGCGCGAAGTCTTCCAGCTTGTGGCCGAAGGCAAATCGAGCAAGGAAATCGCCAATCTGCTGCACCTGAGCGTGTACACGGTGGAGACCCATCGCGCCCGCATCATGCAAAAGCTGAACCTGCGCGGCATGCCGGAGCTGATCCTCTACGCGGTGCGCAAGGGAGTGATCGCATAGCACACGACTTCATAAGTTCAGCGACGTATTCCCGGGCAACCGCCGCCGTGGCGCACGCAAGAGTGCGACGCAAGAGTGCGCGCGCCACATGTGCCCGTCAAGAGGCCACGTACGTCCCTTTGGGCAGACGGAAGCGGACGGGGGTCCCGCCCGAACCCGGGCGTCCGCACAGCCCCTAGAGCGGCTTGGGCTGCGGCGGAGGCAGTTCACGCGCTTCCACGTTGTGAGTAAAGCCACAGGTGCGGTGCGCGCCATCGCAGAAAGGTTTATTGGCAGACTGCCCGCAGCGGCACAACGCAATCGTGGTGCGGCCGGCCAGGCCGAAGACCTTGCCGCTGGGGTCTTGAATCTCAAATTCGCCCTCGATGCGAATCGGGCCGTTGTGGGAAACGGTGATTTTGGTTGGCATGGTAGAAACAGGGATCAGGATAGCAAATCCCGCGCAATGCGTGACCATGGGTGTATGTACCGACCTCTAACCGAAGTGAACTTTATTTGTTTTCTTTTATGTGTTGATGTGAAAATTGACCGGAACTTTCCTCCTGGCACGGGGTAGGTAGTAGTGAGACTCAATCGTATCGGGGGACGCAAGCTCTGAGTTATCGATAGTTATTAGTCTTCGCCGATTTCTGGTCGAGAGCCGATAAGTATGAATGGTTGAAGGAGACGGAACGATGGAACGAAGGATTTTTGTAGCACTTCCTGGGCTTGCGGCCCTTGCCGCCGGCCGCGCGATCGGCCAAACGGAGGAAATCGATCGACCGGCGAGCGGCATGGGAACGCGCGTATCAAGGAAGGCGCTGGTCAAGCATAGCGGTTCGAAGGGCGCTTACAGGGTCCCGAAAAACGCGATCAAGCAAGCGCAGTATGTGAGCACTCTTACCGCTCTGCTGTCGCTCACTTCTTCGCAGCAGCAACAGGTCGCGGCCATTTATACCAACGCCGCGGCTACGCGGTCCTCGGTTACCACCAGCCTGAAAGCCGCGCGCAAAGCGCTTCGCGACGCCGTAGAGAATAACGATCCCGGCGCTATTGCGCAAGCCTCGGCGACCATAGGCACCTTGACGGGCCAATATGTCTCGAACGGCGCCATTGCCAACGCAGCGGTGTTTCAGCTTCTAACGCCCGACCAGCAAACCACGCTATCCAAGTTCGAGTTCTGAGACTATTGCGCACGTTCGGTAACCTAGCGGCAACCGCTCCCTCACGGTCGCGGCTCTGACTCGCGGCTCTCGCGACGCTCGTGGATAACCGAACTGCGCGCCAGCAAGTTAGGCATTTATCATGGCCGTCAACTGTAGAATTCTCCGCGCAGCCGGCATTTTTATTATGGCTCCGGCAGCCTTCGCCCAAGTAGAAGCCATTCCGTTTTTCGACGACACCGTGGTCCAGCAGGTCTATCTCACGGTGGGTGCGAGCGATTGGTCGTCTCTCCTCGAATATTACAACGCCGATACTTACTACAGCGCGTCCTTTAGCTGGAATGGCATCGTCGAGGAGGTGGGTATCCGGCAGCATGGCCACGGAAGCCGGAGCAGCGTAAAGCCCAACCTGGACATCAATTTCGCCCATTACGCCAAGCACCAGACTTTTCTCGGGCTGCCGTTCATTCTCTTGAAGGCGAATAACGAAGATCCCTCCAATCTTCACGAGTGGCTGTCGATGAAGTTTTTCCGTATGATGGGCCTTCCGGCGCCACGCGAAGCCCCAGCGCAGCTTTACGTCAATGGCCAGTATTTCGGCTTCTATATGATCGTGGAGCACGAAGACACCACCTTTTTGCGGAGAAACTTCGGAGAGAGCGGAGGCTATCTTTACGAATGGGAGTTCGGGAATAATTACGAGTTTGAGAATCTGGGCGCCGATCCCTCCTTGTACGCGCCCTTCCTCAAGCTGAAAACAGGCCAGGCGGCTCCCGATCTACAAACGTTTTCGAACCTGGTGCAAGTCATCAACCAGCCCTCGAGTCCGATTTTCACCGACGCGGATTTCATCGCCGCTCTGTCGCAATATATCGACCCGAAAACGTTTCTTACTTACGCGGCGGCGGATAATGTTTTGGCCGAGGAGGACGGCCTGGTGGGCGGCGTTGTCGGCATGAACAACTTTTTTCTCTATCAATTTCAGGGAACCAGCTTCTACCAGTTGATCACCTGGGATAAGGCTTTGACATTTTCCGATTGGAGCCGGGACATTATGGCCGGCTTCACGCTTCCCCCCAACATTAATGTCCTGGCGCAACGCCTCATCGGGATTCCGGAATATCTGAACTTCTATCTCGGCCAGGTATCCAATGCGGCCAACCTGTTAGGCGGCTCCGGCGGTTGGGCGGATACCGAGGTTGCCTTTGAATATGGGGTGATCGGCAGCGCGGCCTCCAACGATCCGGACAAACAGTGCATGGAAGCGGGTACGCTGGTTTCGTGCGGAACCGCGGATTTCCAGAACGGTGTTCAAGCGATGCATGCGTTCCTGGCCGCTCGGTCCAGCTTCGTCCTGCCGGCAGTCGAGGTCGAGGGGTTCCAGCCCGTCGCCAGCGGTCCGCAGATCTCAACCGTGGCCCTGGCGGCGCCCGGTGGCCCCGTCAACTTGCCGGCGATGATCGCCCTGGCGCAGGGGCAGGCCTCTCCCGGAGCTCTGGTGAACGTTCTAGGTGCGAACCTGGGACCGGCCTCGCAGGCATCCGGCAACCCGCTGCCGCGCTCCCTGGCCAATACGTATGTAGCGGTGGAAGGTGTGCGCGCGCCGCTGGCGGCCACCGCGGCCGGGCAGATCGAGATCCAAATACCGGGAGATATTCCGCCCGGTAAGGCGAACATTGTAGTCTCCGTGGCGGGCGAGATGAGCAATACGTTCGCTGCCACGGTAGCGTCCACCCTAACTACGATTCTTGCGGTAGCACACCAATCCGATGGGTCGCCGGTGAGCGCCTCCGAGCCTGCCGTTGCCGGCGAAACCTTAGTGGTTTACATGGCTGGTCTGGGTGCCGTGAACACCGACTTGAGTTTCGGAGCAGCGGCTCCGGCAACACCGGCGATCTCGACGGCGGTGACACCCCAAGTAACTCTGGGAGGCACACCGGCAACCGTCGTCTTCTCAGGGTTGTCGCCCGGATTTGTCGGGCTATACCAGGTGACGGTAGCTATGCCTGCGACGCTGCCGCAGGGCGGGCTTGCAAGCTTGACCGTTGCCGCCCCCGGCTCGGCAGCCGCATCCATACCGATTGCGCTAGCAACTCAATAGATCGCTCAAGTTCGGACCTTGGTTCGAGCGCGGTTGTTCCGATACGCAGGTCCGTGTGAGACCACATCCAGGTTGGCGGGACGGCTGCTGCAGCCTCCGGCCACCACGCGAAGCGAATAGATCCCGTCCGGCAGGTTCGGGGGAATCGCAACATCCACCCGGTAGACGCCCGCGCGCCCCGGCGCCAGGCCCGCAAAACTCGGCTCCAGACGAATGGGGCCGAGCCAAACCTCCACCGCCGCGACCACCGCATGGGAGGCCAAGGGCGCCGCCTGGCCCGTTTCCATGCCGCCTCGAACCTCGCCCAGACCGGTAAGGTAGAGCGAAACGGCGTCTCCCGGTCTGGCCGGATTCGCGCCGCAAAAAAGGCCATGCTGCGTCACCATCTCCAATAGGGAGGGCGCTACCGGCGCGACCGTAATTTCGGCGGAGGCGGACCCGGCGGGGGTGGAAACCTCCAGCGTAACCGAGCCGGAAACACGGTACGGTATCTGGGCTTCGATCTGGGTGGAAGACACGGAAACCAGTGGCGCTGCTTGACCGGCCGCCTTCAGCGAGACGCCCCCCAGGCCGGCCGGAAGCGGATAACCGGGGCTCACCTCACTGCCCAGGGCCAGGTCTTGTCCGGAGATAGCCACCAGCGAGCCGGGGGCGATCCTTGGCGTGTAATCGCCCTTACTCAGGACACTGGCGATGGCAAGTTTACTGGGCGCGCCCAGCGTTACCCGGTCGATCTGGCCGCCGTCGAGCCCAATCGCGGTCATAGTGAGCGCGCGACCTTCCACGTCCACGCGCAAGTAGTGGAAGACCTGCACCGATATCGCGGTTTGCGGGGAAGATCCCACCGATTCCAGCGCGCCCCCGCCGCCGCCCGTGATCACGTATGTGGTGGATGGGGAAGAGGAGCTCGCGATCTGGCCGCCGGCCAGAGGGAACGTGCGTTCGTAGCCGTGCTCATGCCCGGCCAGCAGAAGTTGAACCCCGTGCCTCTCTACAATCGGGTTGACAAGCTGCTCGACGGCCGCGCAGATGGGGTCTCCCAGGTGAAAGCCGGTCGGATACGAGGTGTGATGCAGAAAAACGATGCGCCAGTAGCGGTCCGTAGCCGCCAGGTCGGCCTCCAACCAGGCGAGCATAGCCGCGGCCCTGGGGGTCGCCAGCAGGTTCGAATCCACCGAGACGAAATGCGCGTTGGACCAATCGAAGGAGTAATACCGGCCCACATCCCCCGCGGCAACGCCGCACTCCGGCGTCGCCACGCCCGCCACATACGCCGCCGCGAAGTTGGTGTTGTAATCGTGATTGCCCGGGGTCGAAAAGAACGGCAACCGCGCCATAAGCCGCGCGTTGACCCCGAAATATGCATCTTCGAACTCCTCGAACGTGCCATCCGTGTATGCCAGGTCGCCCACGTGGATCACCATGGAGATGTCCGGCTCGGCGGCCATCCACTCGACCAGAATCTGTTGCTGAGCCGACTCCGCTCCGCTGTCGCCGAAGGCCAGGAACGAGAACTTATTCGCCTGCGTCGCACCGCTCCGGACGCGGCCCGAATCCGCAGCCGAGTTCGGCGGGGCCGTGCGAAACTGCAACTGGCCGACGTCCGTAACCAGAGTCTGGCCATTCATAGCTATGGTGTAGCGGTACTCCGTTTCCGGCTGCAAGCCCGTAACGTCCGCCTGATACCGGTAAAACGCAAACGGCAGCCCGGTATCGGCGGGCTGAAACGCCTGCATGCCGGCCGATCGGGTGAGCGAACTGCCGTCCGGCGCGATTACCGTCAGGCTTCCGGAACCGGCTTCCTGAGTAGTCCAGAGCACCGACGCCCGGCTCGCCTGCACGTTCTGCAGATATGGTTGCCGCGCGAGGGTTGCCGCGCGCACCGAACGGGGGAGGCAAAGGGTCGCGGACGCAACCTGAAGAAATGTCCGCCTGCTATACACGGTTTTGAATCCGACATCACATTGTCGTATCAATCCAGGGGCGGAACAACGGGAATCGTTAGGTCGCGGATGGCTTAAAGTACCGTTGGGGTACCGTGTCTCTTAATCCATGTCCATTGCGGAGTTCGGCTCTTCTACTCCCGGCAGATGCCTCTGCTGCTGCGGCGGATGAACGCCACCAGGTGGAGCGTCTCCGGCGTTGCGATCTCGGATTCGATGCGGGCCAGAGCGTCTTCCAGCTTGAGGCCGGAGCGGTAGAGCAGCCGGTAAGCTTGCTTGATCGGGGCCACCTGAGACGCTTTATATCCCGCGCGCTTCAGGCCCACCAGATTCAGGCCCCTGGCCACAATGTCGTGGCCGGCGTAGAGGAAGAACGGCGGCGCATCCGAATTGACGCGGGTATTGCCGCCGATCATCGCCAGGCGGCCGATCTTGGAAAACTGGTGCACCACCACGCCGCCCGAAATAAACGCCTCGTCTTCCACCTCGACATAGCCGGCCACCAGCGCGCAACTGGCAATCACGGTGCGGCTGCCGATGCGGCAATTGTGGGCGATATGGCCGGACGTCATGATGTAGTTCTGGTCCCCGATCTCGGTAACCGACTCCGGCTCCGTGCCGCGTGAGATGGTGTAGTGCTCGCGGATCTTATTGCCGTTGCCGATGCGGATGTAGCTGCGCTGGCCGGTAAAGCTCTTGTCGAGCGGGTCGGTGCCGAGCACGGTGCCGGCCGAGATTTCGTTCCGCTCCCCGAGCGTGGTCCAGCGTTTCACGTAGACGTACGGTTCCAGCACGCAGCCGGCGCCGATCGAAACGTCGCTTTCAATCACGCAATATTCGCCGACGTGGACTCCGGGTCCGACGATGGCCTCAGGGTGAATCCGCGCGGTCGGCGCCAGCACGGCAGAGGGGTCGATGCCCATGAACTTGTATCATAAGGCATGCGGGTTCGCGAATTGGCGGAGTGGCTGGGCGCCACTTTCGAGGGCGACGGCGAAAAGGAATTGACCGGCGTCGGCCCGCTGGAAACCGCGGGTTCGAGCGAAGTGGCTTTCGTGGGCAACCGGAAAGCCGGCGAGATGGCAAAGGTTTCGGCGGCGGGCTGCATGATCGTGCCGATGGAATGGCCGGAGGACTATCGCACCGTAATCCGCGTGCCGGAACCGCGGACGGCGTTCGCGCGGGCGGTGAGCCGCTTTCATCCCACCACCGAGCTTACGCCCGGCATTCATCCCACCGCGGTGATCGGAAAAGACGTATCCCTGGGCGCGCTGAGCTTTGTCGGGCCGCACGCGGTGCTCGCCGACGGCGCGCGCATCGGCGTCAGCGCCTCGATCGGCGCGGGATGCTTCGTCGGCAAGCGGGTGGCGATCGGGGATGGATCGCGGCTGTTTCCCAACGTGACCGTTTACGACAACGTGGACATCGGCCGAAGTGTCATCATCCATTCGGGAGCGGTGATCGGCGCCGACGGTTTCGGCTTTGTGGAGACCAACGGCCGGTGGGAGAAATTCCCCCAGGTAGGACGTGTCGAGATCGGCGATTTCGTCGAGATCGGCGCCAATACCTGTATCGACCGGGCGGCTCTCGGCGTGACCTCTATCGGCGAAGGCACCAAGCTGGACAACATGGTGCACGTAGCGCACAATTGCCGCATCGGCCGTCACGTGGTGGTAGCGGCGCAGACCGGCTTTTCAGGCGGGGTGGTGGTGGAAGACTATGCCGTCATCGGCGGCCAGGTGGGCATCGGCGACAAGGCGCGAATCGAATCGCGCGCCGTGCTGGGCTCGGGCTGCGGCGTGCTGACCTCGAAAATCGTGCACGGCGGCCAGACCGTATGGGGAACGCCGGCGCGCCCGCTGCGCGAACATTTGGAACAACTGGCCAACCTGGCGCGCTTACCCGACTTGCGGCGGGAGGTAGCCGAGTTGCGCAGAAGAGTCGCGGCGCTGGAGCGGGATTAAGCGAAGTGCGCAGGGTTTTCGGAACGCCGGGGAGTATACTTTTCGTGAGGCTTCAATGCAGAGTGGCAATCTGGCGGCTCAGCTTGTGGCTGCGGCGCTCTTGGCCCCGTCTGCCTGTCATGCGCAAGACACGGCGGCTACCAACACAGTGACTGTGACGCTGCATGCCAGCGTCAATTCGCTTGGCGTTTTTCAGGCGGAAGCGGACGTAGCGGCGACAGGCGCCTGGAGCGCTCCGTACCGGGAAGCGTCCTCGCATCGACCGGCAGATCTTCTTTCTCCGGAGCTGTTTGGAGGCTTCCTTACAAAGGGCCATTTGGATGCGCCCCCGGCGGTTCTCGACGCCGATCATTCCGGACCTCCGCTTCACGATTGTTTGAGAGGGCGGTCAAGGTCAAGCCGGACGATCCCGACGCCTGGAACAACCTGGGGCGCGCTCTAGCGGCGCAGGGCGATCTGGATGCGGCGCAAAAGGCCTATGAACGGCAAATTTCAATTAACCCACGCGATCCGTACGCGTACAACAATCTCGGTTTGCTTCAGGAACGCCAGGGCCGTTGGGATGCGGCGATTGAGAGTTTCCGCATGCAGCTTCGAGTTCACGCGGGCGATTCCGGAGCGACTTCAAACCTTCCCCGGGCGCTATAATAGTGCCCGCTGCAGTCGCAGATCTCTTTGATCACGCCGTTCTCGATCAGCATGTTACTGAAGGGACAAGTGGGCAATTAGAATGGAAGCGTGCAGCAGGCGCGCGAATGGATCGAAGCCGCCGGAGCGGTGGCTGTCTTAACCGGGGCGGGCATCTCCGCCGAAAGCGGTGTGCCCACGTTTCGTGGCCAAGACGGTCTTTGGCGCGAGCACAAGCCGGAGGACCTGGCCACGCCCGAGGCCTTTGCGCGCGATTCCAAGCTGGTGTGGGAATGGTACAACTGGCGGCGCGAGCGCATCGCCAAGGCCCGGCCCAACGCCGGCCACCAAGCGCTGGTGAAACTTGAAATCCGCAAGCGCAACTTCACCCTGATCACGCAGAATGTCGACGGCCTGCACGATGCGGCCGGCAGCGGCAAGATTCTCAAGCTGCACGGCGATATCTGGCGCCTGCGCTGTACCCAGTGCGGCAGCAACTGGCCGGACCGCCGGGCGCCGCTGGCCAAGCTCCCGCCCCACTGCGCCTGCGGCGGCCTGGCGCGTCCGGACGTAGTCTGGTTCGGCGAGCCGCTCCCGCCAGGCATGATGCTGGAGGCCGAACACGCCGTGCAATCGGCGGACGTGCTGCTGGTGGTGGGCACGTCGGCGGTAGTGTATCCGGCGGCGGGGCTGATCCCGTTGGCGAAGTCGCAAGGCTGCAAGGTGATTGAGATCAATCCCGAGACCACTCCCTTTTCGGAAATGGCGGATCGCTCGCTGCGCGGCCCGGCGGGAGAGATTCTGCCTCTCCTGGTGGCGTAACTATGAGCTCCTGATGTTGTGGAATTTAAGTTGGGCCATGCTTGGCTGACCCTGTGGGACAGACCAGGTCTGTCCCACCTGGTTCCCCGCTCATAACGTTGCGGTCACTCCTCCATCCACATAAAGGATGTGCCCATTCACAAAGCTCGCCTCGTCCGATGCCAGAAAGATGACGGCGCCGCCCAATTCGGCCACATCTCCCCAACGCCCGCTGGGGGTGCGCGAGGTCAGCCATGCGCTGAACTTCTCGTCCCGTACCAGTGCCTCGGTAAGCTCCGTCTTGAAATAGCCCGGCCCCAGCCCGTTGACGTTGATGCCGTACTTGCCCCAGTCGATCGCCATGCCTTTGGTGAGCATCTTGACGGCGCCTTTACTTGCGGTATACGGCGCAATATTCGGGCGGCCCAATTCGCTCTGCACGGAACAGATGTTGATGATCCTGCCGGAGCGGCGCGCGATCATGCGCCGCGCCACAACCTTGCTGACATAAAAAACGCTGTCTACATTGACGCGCATCAGCTCCCGCCAGGCTTCTTCGGGAAAATCTTCGAGCGGACCTCGGCGCTGCATCCCTGCATTGTTCACCAGAATGTGAATCGCGCCGATCTCCGATTCGATGCGCTCGATGGCCTCTGAAATTTGCGCCGGCGCCGTCACGTCGAACGGCATTTCCTCGATCCGGTGCCCTTGGTTGCGCAGACTGGTGGCAGCCTCCCGCAGCTTGTCGCGATGGCGCCCATTCAACACCACTCTGGCGCCCGCCGAAGCCAGGGCCGCGGCCAAAGCATATCCGATGCCCGCGCTCGATCCCGTTACCAATGCCAGCCTGCCGTCCAGTCGGAACATAGAATTTGATTTTCGCTAATTTGACTGCCCGGCATTGGCGGCCTCACCATCGGGCGATCCGCACATGTTCGCCGCGCGGCCCCCAGACGGCGGGATCGGTTGGGCCGAACAGAGCCAGCACCGGGGTGCCAACCGCGGCCGCCAGATGGGTAATGCCGGAATCGTTTCCCAGGTAGAGACTGGCCTGCGCCAGGTGGCAAGCCAGTTGGTACAGGTCCTCGATTACGACCGCGCCGGCCAGTTCCGGATCCTCCGGCCCGCGGCACCATTCCACCCGCATCGCGCGCTCGAGTCCCCGCGCGAGCCTGCGAAAGCGCTCGATCGGCCAGTTCTTCCGCGGGCTGCCGGAAAAAGGTTGAACGATCGCCAGCCGTTCGCGTGGACTGCCGGCCGGGCAAGGTATCCGCGGAACGCCATCCGAAGCCTCGGTGGGCGCTACCTCGCGCACTTGCCCCAGGTAGAAATCGGTGGCGTGGCAGCCGGCGCCTTCCGGCGGAAGAGCCGGGAAAAAGCGGAAGGGCAAACCCATTTGCGCCACCATTTCGCGAAAGTCCGGCCGGTTGGCGCCATACCAGCAGACGATTTCGTCGAAACTGCGAAGTTCTTCGATCAGTCTTGGCGGCGCTTCGCCAACTCCCAACCAGTCCAGCCCGGTGGATGCGATGCTCCTGACACGGCCGGCAAATCGGACCAGGGGCACGTTCGGGCCGGCGCACCATACTTCGAAGTAGTCACTCCTCAGACACTCGAGCGCCGGCAAGGAAACGATGAAATCGCCGATTGCTCCCGGACGGATCGCGAGCCTGCGCATATTAGAGCCACGGATGAACGCGGATGGAGACGGATGACTTCATGGCTTTCTCTTATCCGTGTTCATCCGCGTTCATCCGTGGCTCAATTTGATTTTCCGCTCCTGTTTATTGTAAGCTCCCCGGCCAGCAGCCGGCTTGAAACATAACCTCCATACCTCTGTTTTATCCACACGCCGTTCACCGGCATACTCATCTAACCACTTGAAACCAAAGCAAATAAATCCTGAGGAAAACGTCCGTAATACAACTGAAACCGATTGACGCCGAGAGCTTGCCGGGAGCATAGTGAATGAGGTTCCAAGAGGTTTGTGAATCAGCCAGCCTCTCCTGAAGTAGCGGTCCTGGAACGGTGATCCGCAGTCGGCCTTTCTAGCAATAGGAAGGCAGTCTAGCAATAGAAGTAAGGCTGCGGGGAGCGAAGGGAGATCGGGCCAAGGGAGAAGGCGGTCCAGCGTGCAGCCGGGCCGGGTGACGCGTTGAT
>Ga0187848_10000277_pt1 | contig 47077 bp, 44 predicted proteins | sample June2016WEW_4_40_FD_132424 | JGI IMG/M metagenome (GOLD analysis project Ga0187848, IMG submission 132424) | Peatland microbial communities from SPRUCE experiment site at the Marcell Experimental Forest, Minnesota, USA - June2016WEW_4_40 | ecosystem: Environmental > Terrestrial > Soil >... | reverse complement strand
TAGCAATCTTTACGCCGATTTCTTCAAGTGCCTTTGCAAGTTCCTTTGCTGCTGCTTCGCTCACTCTGTCAGCACCGGCTTTTTTACATAACCTGTGCATAGGAGCAACAGCTATTTCTAATTCAGTCATAACGACTACTCCTAGCCTCTTTTTCATTTTAAAGCAATATTTAACCTTTGTTATTGCTTTTTCCTCTAAATGTCGGCTTACATGGAACTTGAATTTAACAAAGAAAATTATAAAACGCCCAACCGTGATAATAGCGCTGAGAAAAATGAAGTTAATAGACGCACACGTTCACCTCTCAGATGCCGAATACACTGGTCATATTGATGAGTTGATAGCGGATGCCAAAAACGCGGGCGTAACAGCATTAGTAACAAATTCAATGGATTTAATAACTTGCCAAAACGACCTAAACCTGTCAGAAAAATATCCTAACTTAGTTTACCCAGCTTTAGGGATTCACCCATGGAACGTAAACGTTCTCAAGGAAAACGAACTTGAACAAACTATAGATTTAATTCAAAAACATAAAAACACGGTTAAAGCAATAGGCGAAATCGGTTTAGACTGCAAGTACGAAACCATATGGGAAAAACAGACGATGGTTTTCGACAGAATGCTTCATCTTGCTGAATCGCTTGACCTCCCAGTGATCATACATTCACGCGGAACAACCGACAAAATAGTAGACATGCTTCCATCATACCATCTTAAGCGGGTGCTACTGCACTGGTTTAGCTACCCAATGAGCGCACTAATTAGAGCCATGTATAATGGATACTTTATCAGCGAAGGTCCACCAACAACATATTCTAACGGTATCCGTGAAGTCGTAGAGAAAGTGCCGCTAACAAACCTTTTAACGGAAACCGATGGTCCGGTGACATATTGGAAAAGCCCTTACAATGGACAATTAACCAAGCCTTCATTCATACGTGGCGTAGTTGAAGCCGTAGCTGAAATCAAGAAAATACAAGTTGATAAAGTTGCCGAGCAAATAGCAAAAAACTTTGAAGATTTTTTCAACATAAAAATAAGCGAACAAAACTTCAGCGCCCAATAGAAACTTATCGGTAAGTTAAAAGCTCGTTTGTAGGCGTAAACTTAAATTAAGCCTATCATCTATTGAGAATTGCTCCTACGTTTTTAAGCGTCGGACACTAAACATTGATGACCAGGGGAATTGAAATTTGGGAAAAGTTAAGACTGACCAGGTTAAGCGAACAGGCAAAGAACTCATGAGCCGTTTTCCAACTAAATTTACCACCAAGTTTGATGAAAACAAGCGTTCAGTTGACTCTTTAACGCAGGGAACAACTACGCGAGTGAGAAATCAGATTGCTGGATACATAACCCGCACATTATCATTAGCTCAAGCTAACTCTTCAACGGATTCTGAATCTGAAGAAGAAGACTCAGAATAAAAAGTCACCTCAGGATAAGAACCCCATGATGGATGAGTACAGAAAAGGCTGGGCACTAAGGTACCTTCGTGAAGCAAAAGCCGAAATGGAAGCAGCGCGAAAAATACCGTACATGGCCCCAGGTTTAGTTTTAGAAGCAATCAGAAAAGCAAAAAACGCCATATACTATAGTCTAGGCGAACCAGCCTTCATAGAAATACTCCTCCGAGAAGAGATAATAAAAAATCCCCTCACGAATGATTCGATTCTGCGCTTTCTAATGGAACTTGAAAGCATCGTACAACAAATATCACAATTAGAAGAAGTAAACGGTGACGCAATGATGAAACAAGCAGATTCAATCGTTGAAATAGCAACCGATATTGTTGAAACATTGACCGAAGAAAGATTCCAAAACTTTTAAGCTGAAATTAAAGAGTACACAAAAATTTTTAACCAAAAATAATTTATAACATAGTCACGGGAAGAAAACAAATGCCCTTGATGTTAAAGTTCATCGGTGCTCTTCGGCAAATTTCAGGAAAAACACAATTAACTGTTAACTTCCAAGAAGGAATGTCAATACAAGATTTAGTAACAAAAATCAGCCAAGAAATGCCGCGGCTAGATAAAACCTTCAGCGACCAACTCAATGATTCGAGATCAAACTCGCTGATACTCATTAATGGTAGAGAAATCAGCGTTCTAAACGGTTTAGAAACCAAATTAAACGATGGAGACGAAATCGTCTTTATCCCAGTGGTTCATGGCGGTTAACCTAAATGATAACTTTGACTAGCGACTTTGGGCTAAAAGACCCTTACGTGGCAGAGATGAAAGGAGTAATTTTAACCATAAACCCAAAAGCAACAATAATCGACATAACACACGAAGTTGAAAAATTTAACATTCGAATGGCTGCTTTCATGTTGGCTGCGGCTGCACCATACTTTTCGCAAGGCACCGTGCACTTGGCAGTTGTGGACCCAGGAGTTGGCACAAAAAGACGCGCCATATTAATACAGACTAAGAAAAGCTTTTTTGTCGGACCTGATAACGGCATCTTGATTTTAGCTGCTCAAAATCAGGGCATTAAACACGTATACCAGCTTACAAGCCATTCGTTTATGCTAGCTAAAATTTCCAGTACGTTCCATGGCAGAGATATTTTTGCGCCAGTAGCCGCCCATTTGGACAAAGGATTGCCGCCGAGCGAATTTGGACCAGAAATAAAAGACCCAATCAACCCTGAATTCAATATAATCAAACGAACAAACAGCTCTATAATCGGCAGGGTCATGCACATAGACGGCTTCGGCAACATAATCACAAACATAAACGAAACAGAAATGATTCAAAACTATTCTGAAACAGTCAACGTAACTTTACATAATTTTTCGCTAAAACTTACATTTGCCAAAGCGTACGCTCAAGCAAAGCCTAATGAACCTATTGCTCTAATTGGCAGCCATGGTTTTTTGGAAATAGCCCTAAACCAAGGAAGCGCAGCTGAAAAATTCCGTGTGAAACCGGGCGATAAAGTTACAGTTACGGTTGCCTAAAGCGTCAATCCAAAATTAAGTTTTTATGCTTTCAACAACTTTTTCGATTACATCAATCGGATTCTCTAACTTTTCAAGCTCACTTTGCATATCAAACCGTTTGCCAAGATACCTCTTTGCATAACCAAATACTCCTCGCTCTGTGGTAGCAAAAAGTGGAAAGCCTTTCTTAGTCAGATACGTGTTAACGTAAGTTTTAGCCATATCTGAAATAGCTATGCTGGGAACACCCTGAAGTGCTGCTTCCCTCGCGATCGTTCCTCCGTTGCTAACAACTAAATCAGCAATAGCAACTAAACTTGCTGAATCCATCAAGTCTTGATTAAACCCGAATGTTTTGCCTTGTTCATTATATCTTTGGATAAGACGCACATTCCCCAACTTGGCAAGTTTATCTGCAAGGGCCTGCGCAACATCTTGCGTTTCCCCTGCATAAGATGCTTTTGATTCTATCTGTCTAATAACTATCAAGGGTTTCTTTAGCCCTTCAATTTTTGAAGGCTTAAAATCCTTGATCCAGGCTACCTCGTCTACTCCTTTGAACTGGACAATATTTTTGGCGCAATGTTCCTTCACAAAACGCTTAGGCAAAGCCTCTGAGACCACAACTGTGTGCGCAAAAGGTATCGTCAGCCTGTTTACGGCTGTAGCGTAAGGTGTATCGGCAGTCAAAATTATTGGGATTCCTAAACCAAAAGCGGTTCGGCAAAGCTCAACCGATTGATGCGCTATGGCAATGTCCGGAGGATCTTCCTTGAAGAGCTTAGAAAACTCTATTATGCGTTCGGCGCTCTCTTCCAGTCTCGAAAAAAGTGTTGACGGGTTGTATTTGCCGACGACGATAGGTTTTTCTCCAAGAATCTGCGCTAAAGGTAGCGTGTCTGGGTGCTCACGAGTTGTAAAAATAAACTCATGACCTGATTTCCTAAGACGCTGTGCAATAGCTGTGCCATACCTAACATGCTTACCTGTGCAGGCGTCATACCATATTCTCATTTCTTCACCTTGGATCTTGGTTTTGTGAAAGCGTCGCGTTTGGCTTCATATTCTTCTAGAGTCATTACTACTCTTGCTGGATCGCCAGCTACCACTGTTCTGGAAGGAACGTTTTTGGTGACTACACTTCCGCCGCCAATCACCGCTTTCTCGCCTATTGTCACGTCTGGCAGTATGGTAACTCCTCCCCCGATTATAGCGTTATCTTTGACAACTGGCGGTGTCAGAAACGGGCTTTTCGGGTACTTGTCATTTAGAAGTGAGCTGTTAGGCGCGATAAACACGTTATCGCCGAGTACGCAGCCGTTTGAGATAGTCACGTGCGCCTGTATGTTGCACTTTTTACCTAAAACCACGTTTTTACCAATATCACAAAAGCTTCCAATGCTGGTTCCGTCGCCGATTTTTGTGTTATCACCTATTACAACGTAATTCCAAATGGCGACATTTTCGCCTATTTCTACGTTGGAGCCTGTAATTATGCCTGTACCTCTCTTTAGATTCAGCATAAACTGTTCTTTCGGGCTCCAGATTTAAATAGTTTAACTTTAACTTGACTTTCCAGCGATGGAGGCAAGCGTCTTGACTAAAGAGACAGTTCTGATTATAGGTTTAGGCGAAATCGGACATACCCTTTTTGCATTAATAAATGATGAGAAAGAGAGTTTTACGATTTACGGATTGGATTTGGATCAAACAAAAATGCAAGAGCTAGGTCAAAGTAGAAAAAATATCCCAAGCCAAATAGACACTGTGCACATTTGCCTCCCTTGCAGTAACCAACAAAACTTTGTAGACGCAATCGTTGGCTACGTTGAAGAGTTTAAGCCAAACCTCACAATCATTAACAGCACTGTTCCTCCAGGAACCACAATGAAAGTAGCAGAAAAATGCAAGTGCCTCGTCGCGCATTCCCCTTCTCGCGGTGTGCATAAAAACGCCGCCCATATGAAGTGGGAAATGAAGCGTTGGACAAAATACGTTGGGGGCGCAGACGCCAAATCAGCCCAAGCCGCATGCAAACACCTCGAAAAAATGCACCTAAAAGTCAAGACTCTTAAGAGCTGCACAGAAACGGAGTTGGCTAAGCTTTTCGAAACAACTTACCGAGCTTGGATGATAGCTTGCTTCCAAGAAATGCATCGTATCTCAAAGAAATTCGGCGCCGACTTCGATGAAACCGTTGATTTTCTTGAGGACACACACCGCGTCAGGTTTGACCGCCCGATAATGTTTCCAGGACCTATAGGGGGACATTGCCTGATACCCAACACAGAGCTTTTGCTCGGCGTGTACGATTCAGATTTACTTCGCCTTATTCTATCGTCTAATCAGAAACGGATCGAAGAAGTAAAGGATAAGCAGATTGACGCTGAAGTGAAAAAAGTCAAAAAGAGAGCTGAAGCCGTCGAAAAAGACTTAATGAAAACTGATGAATCGCCTGAAACCTGCTAATGCATCGGTTCGTCTTTCTTTTTGTTTGCTTCCAAGAAGCCCTTCATGTAGTTGAATCTAATCAACGGGTGAATGTACGTTATAGATGGCTCCCGTGTTTTAATAGACATGAAAAGTCCCGTGAAAGGCGACATGAAAAACCTGTACATGACGCCAGAACGAGTTACTGGCGGAGCTTGATTTGTTTCAACCCGAAGCTGCCTGTAAATCTCCCTTAGCTGTGATCCATAAAAGTACTGGTGCCTAAGCTCCTGCCGCAAGCCCCCACGAAGATGGGTTGACTGCACCTTGTAATCTACTGCCCAGTGATAACCCGCTTTCTCCAGCCGGTAGGCAAGCATCGTTTCCGTTCCAGCGTTCACACGCAATTTCGGGAACCCCCCTAGCTTTCTGATTACGCTTGTCTTGTAGACCGTGTTATCCAAGGTTTTACCCAGAGTAAACGCCGACATCTCCCTCGATTTAAGCCAAGATGCCAATTCGGCTTCGCCTCGGTATTTTCTGGTAACGTATTGCTGCATCTTTCTCACTCCAGGAGGCCCATCAGCAAAGCGTATTCCCGATGCAGCCGCAATCTTTGCGTCGCTTAGATAAGTTGGGATTTTTGCCCACCAATCAGGCGCCAAAAGTAAGTCTTGTTCAAAACTGAGGAAATACTCGGTTGTCACGTAGCTCAGAGCTGTGTTTGCTCCGTCACTGATTCCATGTCCTTTGTTTGTATAAACAATCCACCCGTATTTTCCCGCAATCAGTCCGGTGTCATCCGTGCTTCCATCGTCAATCAAGATTTTGCTATTAACGAATTTTTCAGGGACCACTTCACTGATCCTTTCTAGTACTGGACCGAGAGTTCTGGTGCCGTTCTTGGCCCACATCACTAAGTCAACTTTTTTGATCAAACCTACTACCAAGTTGCACTTTTAACCGGTATATTGAGAGAGAACTGGCTATTTATATAATAAGGAGAAAGCAGAAAAAATAGCGATTGGATATTAAACACATTATAACCCAATTCTCCTTAAATTGAACGCTCACAGGCCCAAAACAAACCCATTGGGTGTCGGTAGGATTGTAAAGCCCGATAAGAAAAGACAAGTCTTCCAAGTTTCTAGCTACTATCTATTTTTGTTTAGACGCCAATACGGCTTTTTCGAAAATCATTTCCATGGTTTTAGCATATTTTTCCCATGACAAATGGTTTTTAACATATTGATACGCGTTATCGCCAATTTTTCTGCGAAGTTGGGCATCGTTCAACAAAGATTCCACCTGTTTTGCCACGTCCTCTGTTTTGGCGTAGTCAACAACTATTCCATTTATGCCTGATTGGATGATTTCTGATGCGCCACACCTACTTGTGACAACAACAGGTTTTGAAGCAGCCATAGCTTCAATTGCCGCTAACCCCCAAGTTATCTGCGCGGGGAAAAGGAACACATCACAAGCAGCGTAGACCTCAGCAAGTTCACTGTCATTCTTGGTGTTTAAAAAGTGTATTTTGTCTATTACACCGAGGCTTTCGCCCAATCGCATTAAATCTTCCTTTCGACCGCCCCCATCTAGAATTAAGCTGATTCCACTGTAGCGCTTTGCAAGATTGTTTAGTACTCGCATGGAATCAATCTGCCCTTTGGTTCGTTGAAAGTTTCCAACTTGCAGCAAAACAAAGTTCTTGCCCAACCCATATTTTTTTCTTACTTTTGATCCTGAAGCACCATGAAAAAGGTCAACGTCTATACCAGTTCTTACAATTTTTGATGATCTGTTATACGCTCTGCATACATATTTCTGAGCCACGCGTGACAAAACCAAAATCTCATCGATATACTGTGCAACAGTTTCGTCCAGTATCTCATAGATTGGCCAATTGATCTTGCGTAAGCCCCTTCTATATTCGGGAACAAAAAACCAGTCAGGTGGTTCATTGCACATCCATACAACTGGGGCATTCAATCTTTTTTTCGCCAAGAAAGCTGCCCATTCAGAAGGAAAATTATGATTATTGATAATATCAAATCCTTTAGGAATTTTCTTTCCTATGTTAACCATCGATGGAAGTTGGTAAGGGATAGTGTAAAACTGCCTTCCCATTGCCCTCCGCATCCAACGACGCAAAGACGAAGACTCAGCAGTTTCAGCAACTGTTTCTTGGCCGCCTCTTTGCTGATTCTCAATAGGAATCAGCAACTTAGGCATCCTTTTTTCCAGCGGATGCGGTACCACCTTCACTGTGAGTTTTTCAATCATATCGCAATAACAATTCTCTTTGTTAACGGCACTCGTGAAAATCTCCACTTCGTGTCCAAATCTTTGAAGCTCAACGGCTAGTCTCAGAATCTGCCTCTGTCCGCCACCACGTCCCACCAGCGGCGTACTAATCATTGCAACTCTCATATGCTCTATAGGTCCAGTTAGGCTCTAAAGCATGAATCAATTCTTAAATATTTGCCATTTTTTGCTGTGTCGAATGACTGAGAGACGAAGTGGAAATATTGTCGCCTGAAGTTTTAACTTTCAGAAATCTGTAGCTCTATGTGGCACCATATGTAATTGTCTTCCTAAATGTGCAGGTTCCGAGGACTTTTATGTTTTTAACATTCTATGTCCGGATGAGGGCAACTCGCATCATGCAAAGTTCGCTTCTAATTTGTTTTACCAGTAGTTCCTTGACACCCATTGGGTAAAAATTCAACATTGCGTAAGTAATGTTAAAGAAATATTCTTCAACTGCATGATCACGCCCCCTATCGCTCCTACGATGTCGTCAACGTGTTTCCAGGTCTGCTGAACCAGCCCTTGTTAATGATCACATCCGAGGCTACCATAATACGCCAATCAGTTTAGACAGCTGAGACTCCATTTGCCTCACGGAAGCAATAATTAGAGCAATGAGACCCTTCTCTAGCAATTCCAAAGTTCCGTCATTGCTACACCGTCCACAACAATAAGTCTGTCCACCTAATATTCTGGTTAAATCGACTCCACACGTTCGCGTAGACATAGCTTTAAACTGTTTTTGTCAGTAGAACAACGTCTATCTTCATTTGGTTTCCGTCTGCATATCTTTTTCTATTAACCTGAGTTAGGTATTAATATTCTGTTTCTTTTTCAAGTATCTAGCCCTCGAAAAGACCAGATATAATGGGAACGGTGGATAGGGTTTTAACATTATCCTCTTAATCTGGGTGTCAGAGACTTTTCTTATAAGTGTCTGTATCGCTTGCCTTTTCGCCCAAGTGTATTTTGAATGAAACAAATTCCAAGATAACGCTTTGATTATAGCAATACTTACTTGAGGTTTTCGTCGAACAAAAAATAAAAACGTGTTTCGAAACTCGAAAATAATGGAAACTAAAACCACTTTAAACAAATTTCCTAAATCGTAATTTTTTAACAGCATCAGCATATGGTTTCTGGTGTAGTAGTATGACCTCGTTTTCTGCTGCAATTTGGACGCAGTTAAACCCGACTTGTGAAAAACAATTGATTTCGGAGCAAAAAGAACCTTGTACCCGCTTAGCCAAATTCTCCAGCACAAATCAGTCTCATCGAAGTAAACGAATATTTCAGGGTCAAACAAGCCTGTCTCTTCGAGAACTTCGGGTTTAAAAAGAACCCCAGCGCCTTTTGCATAAAAAATCTCCCCCGATTGACTATACTTTGAGGATTTTTCTCCTCTGCCTCTCTCGAAATGATATCCATAGTAATCTATGAAGCCGCCTGCACAGTCAAGTATATCCGCAGAATCCATCTGCAATAATTTGGTTTGCACAGCCCCAACATCCGAAGGTTGAATCGCCCTAACAAGCTCTTTTAACCAGTTGGGGTCAACTCGGGTATCGCTGTTAAGCAAAGCGATGTACCTTCCTTTCGCATTTCTTATGCCGACATTGTTTCCTTGGGCAAATCCTAAATTCTGCTCATTCTGAATTATTCGCAATCTTGCATCATGACTGAACATGCCCCTAACGTACTCGATGCTGTTGTCTGTCGACGCGTTATCCACGAAGAGCACCTCAAAAAGTGGATAATCAGTTTCAAAAACAGATTCTAAACAACGTTGCAGGATTTTTCCCAGATTTTTTCGTCCATTATAATTTAGAATGATGACGGAAACTTTATTGTATTGCAACGCTCTGTTCACCCTTTAATTAGCTTTTAGGTGAACAAACTTTAAGTGTTTAATGCTTTTGACGTTTACGAAAGTAAATCGCGATTGAACTTTAATTCTTTAACGCAATGAAACAAGATTTAGAAGCAAAAGCAACTGGCAAAAATCTTAAGACTACACTGTGATAACCTAAATCATAAATCATAAATGTCGCGTCCCAAATAGGTAGCAAACAATGAAACCATTCAGAGAGAAAATAGATGAAAATAACGTTTGTTCTGCCAGGAACTGGTAACAGCGTCTCAGGCGGAATGCGGGTAGTTTACGAATATGCAAATCGCCTCAAAGAAAGAGGGCATGAAGTAAACGTCATTTACCCCCTTATTCCCCCAATCGCGTCTGACTTAAGTTTGAAAAGCTTTCGAGACCGGACCGTGGGTGCATTAAAAAACCTTAAAAGAGGCAACAAAATAAGTTGGTTTCATCTTGAGGCACGCCTCATCAGAGCAGCATCAATTTCTCCAAAACTAGTGAAACTTGTTGAACGAGGCATTCCCGATGCAGATGTTGTAGTAGCAACTGCGTGGGAGACCGCGTATTTTGTGAATAAACTAAAAAACAGCAAGGGCGAAAAATTCTATTTTATCCAACATTATGAAATATGGAATATGTGGTACGATGAGGAACTTTGGAGGAAAGCTGAAAGTTTAGAAAAAGACCCCAACAAACTCTGTTTGGCAATGCATGATGTTGTTCCAACGGACGCGAAACTCCGGAAAATTAAAAGTTTGGTCGATGAGACTTACAAGATGCCTCTTACGAAAATAACAATCTCATCATGGTTAAGGGACCTGTTGGAAGTAAAATTTAAGGAGAAAGTGGAAGGTGTAGTTACAAACGGCGTTAATTTTGAAACCTTCTATAAACAGACAAATAACAGGCGAGAAAAAAAAATTCTAATGCCTTACCGACCAACCAAGGATAAGGGAACAGAAGATGGGATCAAAGCATTCGTAATTGTGAAAGAAAAACATCCGAACGTCAAGTTTGTGCTGTACGGTGCGGCATCCAAAAAAATGGTTCCAGACTGGATCACAAAATGCGGAAGCGTCTCAGATAATGAACTAAAAGAGCTATACAATTCTTCCGAAATCTTCGTTCTCCCGAGCTGGGTTGAGGGTTTTGGGTTGCCTCCTATGGAGGCGATGGCTTGCGGCTGCGCCGTTGTAGCAACGAACGTTGGAGGAATACCAGACTATACGATTGCGGGACAAACAGCAATGGTTTCCCCACCCCGTACTCCTGAAGCGCTAGCCCAAAACATAATTGGATTGTTAGAGAATGAAGGAAAACTGAGGAAAATCGCTGAAGCGGGACACAAGTACGTTCAGCAGTTCACTTGGGACAGAGCCACAGACCAGATGGAACAGATTTTTCTGAAGAATCAAAAAAACCTGACACCTCTCGTGCACCCTCCGAATGCAGACGTTCCTTGAAAGCATTGTTGTCTTCTACGCCTTCAAAACTATCGATTTCTAATTTACGGTTGACGTTGAAGCTTCCACTTAGCCTCGCAACTTGTTTCAACCTGACCCCTTAGGTAAATGAACAATTGAAAAAGCAGGTCCTGAGCTTCTTGGCTTTTCTGGGATAAATTATTATGTCTGGATAACATGATGAATTGAAGTATTAATCAAATGCTAAGTGGTAAGCCTTGCATAAAGTGGGTATTTTAAGAGGACCCAGTCTGAATCCGTCTGAAGGGCAGTTTTTCGAGAAACTCCCGAAGTACGGCTTTCAACCCATAGGTATCACCACTTACGATAATGCAACTAACCTGTCAGAAATTCACTTTCCCGTAAGAGTAGGGCACAACTTCAAGACTTTAACTAAAGGGAAACTTCAGCCACTGTTATCCGTCGCTAGCAAACTAACAAAATACAACTTTCGATCTTGGAACCTTCGAGTATTTGACCTAAAGAAACTAACTTCAGACCTCGACATCATCTATTCTGCTGACTTGTTCTACCCTTACACTTATCAAGCAGTGAAAACGGGAATTCCCACGATAGTTACGGAATGGGAAAACATACCGTTCAACGTAGAGACCCTTCCCTATTCAAAAATTAAGAAATATAATCGCACGTACGCAACCCATTTTGTCGCCATAACAGAAAAAGCCAAAGCAGCACTTGTCATCGAGGGCGTGAGTCCTGACCGGATTTCCGTTTTGCCCGCCGGAATAGACTGCGAGAGGTTTAAACCTGCTGAAAGAAACGCGGAAATTGGTAAAAAACTAGGCATTTCTGAAGATTCGAAAAGAATTCTGTTTGTCGGACGGCTGGTTCCTGAAAAGGGCATATTTAGCCTTTTAAATGCTTTTTCTATGCTCCTGAGTAACGTCCAAAACGTTGAGCTTTTAATTGTCGGTTCAGGCTCTCCAAGTACGCGGGTTCAAATCAGCCGGCTTATTGCAAACCTGAAAATCGGACACAAAGTGAAGTATCTGGGAAGGATCAATTATTCTAATATGCCTCAAATTCACAATCTGGCAGATGTGTTCTGCTTGCCAAGTGCTACAACCAAAACTTGGGCTGAGCAATTTGGTTATTCAATAGTTGAAGCTATGGCATGCGGAAAACCTGTCATTTCAACTTCAACCGGCTCAATACCTGAAGTTGTTAAAGACCGCGCTACGGGAATTCTCGTTAAACCCAACGACCCACGCGAACTTAACGGTGCTCTGGAAGAGCTAATTCTGAACAGACAAGAGAGAAATGCTTTTGGCAGAAATGGAAGGGAATGGGTTTTACAGAAATTTGAGGCCAATAAAATAGCTATGCAACTTGCAGAGATTTACCGCAAATTTATCTAGCATTTTATGCAGCAGCATAAAGAGCGCAGACTTTTTAAAAAAAAACCACAGGGCATAATTATTTGGAATTCTATTTATTTTTTCATAAATCTTAAGTCTCGATAAACATATTATTTCTCGATGACCAAATGACCATAGATCCAAAGCTAAACCACAGAATCAGCCTAGTTATCCACAGTCTAGGCCTAAGCTGTTTAGGAGGCGCAATCTTTCTCCAAATTCTTGTCTTCTCAAATATCCTCCTGCAAGGATACTTCAGGGCAGTAGAAACAAACCCAGCAATCCTCACAATTGAAATAACACTTACAGCTTTCACATCAATCTACTTCATCTACGTTTACCAACGACTAATCCGCGCATCCTTAAAATATTAAGCCCAGCTTTCACTTAGGAGCAAAAGGCAACTCAGCGTACTGATCATCATCATAATAACAGAAAGGTTATTACTTTTCGAGTAATTCACACGTTAAGCGGAGAGAAAAAAGTGCCCCTCGCGTTTATTATTGGAACAGCTGGTTCAGGCAAATCCCTATTCACTGCAACCTTCAGCGAATGGCTAAAGATGTCAAAGCAAGATGCTGCCATAGTTAATTTAGATCCTGGCGCATTGAAACTGCCTTATTCGCCGGATGTTGACGTGCGCAACTATGTTGATGTTGGCGATTTAATGGAAAAATACGGTTTAGGACCAAACGGCGCATTGATTATGGCAGCTGATTTAATCGCTGATGAAATTGAAAATTTAACCCGCGACATCGAAGAGGCACATGCTGACATCGTTTTGGTGGATACTCCTGGGCAGATGGAGCTGTTTGCTTTCAGAGCAAGTGGACCGTACATAGTTGATGAGTTAACAAAGGAGCCTAAAGCGTTAATTTACCTCTTTGACGCCGTCTTCTCAGCTAATCCGATGAACTATGTTTCAAATATGTTTCTTTCAGCCGCAGTTTACAATCGCTTCTTCCAACCCCAACTGCACGTTCTCTCCAAAATTGATTTGTTACCGAAAAAGGATGTGCAGGCTATTGCGACTTGGTCAGCTAACACTAGAGCACTTGAAGATGCGATTGAAGAGAAACTGGAAGGAACCAAACGCCTCTTCAGCCGCAACATGATGCAAGCCATCAACAAGCTCGGCTTACAATTTTTGTTGATGCCCGTTTCCTCCAAAACAAACGAAGGCATGACTAACATTAACACAACACTTGAACGAATCTTAAACCAAGGAGAAAAATACACAACCTAAAAGCTTAAGCGCTAACCAGTGACCAGCTTGCTGCAAAGGCTCCACGCTTAGCCCTCAAAGCTGAATCAGAACCAGCGACAATAATAACATCATTATCTTCAGGCGTTAATTCCTTAAGAATTTGGCATGCTGCTTTCGGATAATCCTTCTCTATACAATTACTGACTGATTCAATACGCAAATGACCATCTTTGAAAACAATAACTAAGGCTTTACGTGCACCGGCAATGATAGCCGCATCCCGCTGATCAATTCCCGACCCCACTTTTTGCCCGCTGTTTTTCACCAAAAAAGCAAAATTAAATTCGGATCCATTCAATTCTGATTTTGGAATTTCGACCCGTTTAGGAAAAACTTGTTCAAATTGCCCCCAAACGTCTAGACCTTTTTTCGTTAAACTGCAGCCTTCTTTGGACGTTTCAATTAAACCAGCATTTCTAAGTCTGCTTATTATTGTGCGTACTGCTCCATCACCAACGTTGAGTTTCTTAGCTAGTTTGTTTCTGCCAAGAGGTTTCTCTGCCATAAGCTCTAAAGCATAGAAAACATGGAATATGGTGAAGGTGGTTGATGGTCCTGGAGCCTTTTTTCCAGCGATTTCTTGTATGAACTTTTTTAGCGATACAGCCATATTTTGCCCTGCTCTATCTAAGCGTTAGTTAGCTTTTATAATTTGTCAAAGGACTGCCATGTTAGTCTTTGTAAGCAACAACTGAAACCTCAACAAGCGCCTCATCTTTCAATTCTACGTCGACTGTCGTTCGGGCAGGAAATTCTGCATCAAAATACTTGTCGTATTCACTGTTGAACTCGTCAAATAACGACATAGAAGAAAGATACACGTTAGATAAAACAATGTCTTTCAGACCATAACCTGTAGCATCCAAGATAGTTTTACGTTCTCCATGACCTGTCTCGTCTGCATCGCCACGGTTTTGGCAACGATTTTGCCTTCCTTTGGATCAATTGGCAGTTGCCCCGAGACAAACAAGAATTTACCCGCCTTCACCGCTTGATTGTATGGGCCTACTGGGTTTGGCGCTTTTTCAGTAAATATGGGTGCCTTCATGTTAATCATCTTCTTGTCTGTGTTGTTTGGGGAGTTAAAATCATTTTTGCAAGAAGCATATGCTATTGATATTTCTTAGAGGAATATTTTTAACAGAAAGCCTTTTAAGAAAAACGCAAAGTTACTTATGTCCTATTAAAGCTGAACGGAAAGATTTTCATGAAAAGAAACGGAAAATACTTGTTTACATCTGAATCAGTTGGAGAAGGTCACCCAGACAAGGTATCAGACCAGATATCCGACAGCGTATTAGACGCAATATTTTCAAATGACCCCAAAGCTCACGTTGACTGCGAAACCCTCGTGATGCAGGGAACCGTAATGATTACGGGTCAAATTACAACTTGCACATACATTGATATCCCAAAAGTTGTTCGCCAAACCCTTAAAGAAATTGGATTCGACAATGCTAAGGATGGCTTAGACTGGGAAACATGCGGCATCTTGACCTCAATAACTGCGCAGTCTCCAGACATTGCTATGGGTGTAACTGAATCCAAAGGCCACGAGCAGGGCGCTGGTGACCAAGGAATGGTTTTCGGCTACGCAACCAACGAGACAAAAGAGCTTATGCCCCTGCCGATTATGCTAGCACATAAACTTGTTAAACGCTTAGCTGAATGCAGAAAAACAAAAATTATGCCGTATCTGCGTCCGGACTGCAAATCTCAAGTTACAGTGGAATATGACGGATGCAAAACAAAATGCGTTAAAGCGGTTGTTATTGCGGCCCAAAACAACGGAACCGTTGACGATGCAACCTTAAAGAAAGACATTATCGAAAAAGTAATCAAATACGTTATCCCCGCCAACATGATAGCTGAAGACATAAAATACGTCATTAACGGCACAGGCAGATTCGTAATCGGCGGAACACTTGCAGATTCAGGGTTAACGGGCAGAAAAATCATCGTTGACACCTACGGCGGAGTTGGAAGCCACGGCGGCGGATGCTTCAGCGGTAAAGACCCGTCAAAAGTTGACCGTTCAGGCTGTTACATGGCAAGATACATCGCCAAAAACATTGTCGCTGCTGGCTTGGCTGATCAATGCGAAATCCAAATCTCATACGCAATCGGTGTAGCACAACCAATCTCTGTGTTTGTGAATACTTATGAAACTGGGAAACTGCCGGATGAGAAAATTCTCGAGTTAGTGACAAAGTATTTCGACATGAGGCCTAAAGCAATCATTGACCAACTAAACCTGCTAAGACCAATATACAAGAAAACCGCGGTATTCGGACACTTCGGAAGAGAAGAACCAGAATTCACATGGGAACAAACCGACAAAGCAGAACTCCTCAAAAAAGAATTGGAAAAACCCAAGAAATCCTAGATTTTCCTGCTTTAATTTTCTTTTCTTGTGTGCATTAGCCCATTCGCTTTCCCATTTTGCAATTTGGTCTTGAACTTGGCTAGTTCAATAGCGAACATAGTTTTCTTTACTTTTTTACTTTTCTTTACTTTTCTTCATTCAACCTGCAAACAATTTAAGCCCTAAACCAGAAAAGCAATTTGAAAAAAGCTTTTCAAAAAACAGCACAAAGAACCATTTTTGCCAATTTTTCCCCACACAATTATGCAGTAACCTACGGTAGATACAAAGCCTAACCGCAACTAGTTCCAAGCTAAAAAGGCTCTTGCTGACTATCCACTTTGTCTTCTTGTAACGAAATACTGGACCAAAACACTATTTACGGTGTAACGATGGCTTCTCCGCCATTCGACTCAACCAAACTTGCAAGCTCCTTCATTGCTTTTAGGAGCTTTTCCGCGGGCTTTTCTTCATTTTTAGCTGTAACTGTTAAGTGAATTTCAATATGCGCCTTATTTTCTACTCCCATCGGATGAGACTTTATGTAAACTCCCTTGTTGACACTCATTACTTTGTCGATTAATGGAGCCAAATTGGATTCCATTATGTTATTCAAAAACATGCTTTTTTCACAAAAAACTCTGTCACCCACAGCTTGTTTAAGGATAGGCGCTATCGTTTCCGTGAAAATCGCTTTCATCTCTGAAGGTACACCTGGCAGGGCAAACAGAACCGTTCCTTCCAAATCCACGCGTACCCCGGGTGCAGTACCGATTGGGTTGTTGACTGGCTCTGTTTTTTCTGGTAAGGCTGCCATTTTGACTCTGGGCGCCGTTAATTCAATTATTGTTGAGAGCTGCCTTTTTCTGGCGTATTCTACACATTTTTCCTTGACCATCGATAACGCCCTCCGGTTGATTTCTAATTTGCGGTTTAATGCTCTAGCTACGCCCTGCAACGTTTTATCGTCAAAAGTGGGGCCTAACCCGCCAGTAGTAATTATAAACTGCGGTTTTCGCTCTTTGACTTCGCAAATAACCTTAGCGATTTCATCAACAATATCCTCGACTACTGTTATGCGCTTAACGTTGGCTCCAAGACTTGTTGACTGTTTACCGAGCCACTGAGCGTTTGTGTTAACTATCTTGCCTATGAGCAACTCGTTCCCTACACAAATTATTTCAACGTCCACAGTCATAGCCTTCACTCGATAGATCCAAGTAATTAAAAAAGTATGTTTTATAGTGTTTGCTAACTAAACGTGCATAACCCTTGGCTATGCCCGTTTTATTTCTTGCTAAGCCACCATTTGAGGTATTCTTTTCTGCGGTTTTCCTTCTCTTCTTCCGCCGTTTCCTCGCTCGGCCTGTTCTTATCCCGCAAATCATTAAGTTCTTGCTGTGTCACTGATAACCCGCAGCTTTTGCAGATATAGTGTTTGGTGCCTATCTCGTAATGCATTTCTCCACCGCATTCAGGACAATATACCATTTATATTCTCTCAGGGAAGTTTTATAATAAATCGCTTTTGCAGAGATATTAGTCTTCGCATAGATTTGAATACTTTTAACCTAAAAATCCCGATTTTTAGACATGAGTGTACATTTTGTCGCTACTGTATTTTCCAGTGTCCATTTCCTGTTCGATTTCACGTAAAAGCAAAATACGCTTAAACGTCGGTGGGTGAGTAGAAAACAAACTGTTAATTTGATGCCATGTGCTCTTGGATTCTCTCTCCATCGCTAATTCCAACTCACGCTCATCCAAAACGCCGTCATGGTCTAAGTCGTACTGGTCTTTTTTATCCATGATTTCTTTAACGTCCTGTTTCGCCGTCGCTGGGTCTGCAATGTAGAACGCTCTAGCTCCTTCCGGAGGCTTGGGCGAAATGGATAAGCCATAAGTGATTTTTGCCAAGGCACTTTCCAATTCCCTTGGTGAACCTGTCACATAAGCGGAGAATGAATCTGCAAAATGTTCGCGAAGACGACTAAGCCTCATAACAATCAAAAATGTTAATATATAAATTACAAACGAGATTACCCCGATTAAGATTAATATTGCACCCGAATTGCCTTGGTTTTTTCCTCCTCTTCCTCCCCCCGAGCTTCCGCCGCCGCTAAACGCACCTGATATCAAAGTTACCTCGGCAATTATGTACGCAATTAAAGGCAGCGCGGAGAGAACAGTCATCACAATGTAATCTTTATGTTTAATATGACCCAACTCGTGAGCTATTACGCCCCTAATTTCATCTTCCTTCAAACTCCTCAAAAGACCTTCATGCACCGCCAACGTTGCGCTGCTTTGGGATCTGCCAAAAGTAAACGCGTTAGGCGTATTATTCGGAACTACAGCTAACTTCGGCATTGGTAAACCGGCTTTGTCAGCTAATTCTTTAACTGTTTTTTCAAGCCAAGGGTTCTCGCCGGGCTTTAGGTAATGCAACTTTGTTGACACTTTAACCATAACTGGACCTATCGCGTACTCGAACAGTATGAAGAGGGCCGTACCGATTATAGCAACAAGTAAACCGGCAAAAACAGGCAATTGCAAGAAGAAAACAATTGCAAACACGAGAACACCAAATATGAAAGCGGCTAGGAAAATCGAAGTAGCCATTGCCCACTTTAACTGTGACAGACCAGCCAACCTTAAATCCTCTCGTTATCGCCACAAGTAATAACTTAAAGAATTAAGTCTTTCCCAAAAAATACTGCAAATCTCAGGAATTTAAAAAAAATAAAAAGAGAGTTTTAGATTGGGTAAGCTCCGCAAATCTTGCAGAACTGAATCTTTGTTTTCACGTAGCTTTTGCATTTTGGACACTGTATTCCGCCGTTCTCTGGAAAGACATCTTTTGGTTTACCGAATTTCTTTCTGAACTGTTCATAGTAGAGTAATTGTTCTTTGTCTTGGATTTCAACGTTGTCTGCTGCTTTTATTGACTTCTTTTTCGCTTCAAAATCCTTGTCAGAAATCATATCGTTAAAGTAGGTTCTGAGTGTTTCTGTTCCTGTTCCCTGTTCAAGCGGTGCTTTTGCTCTCCAAATGACGTCTTTGGGTATTACGTCCTCGTAGGCTTTGCGAAGTATCCACTTGCTGTATTTTACGCCGTTGTACATGTTTATCTTGAATTTGATAGGCAGTTTCTTTGCCCAAGTCATGAACTCTGGATCCATGTATGGTGCGCATATGGTTTCTCCAAGAGCCGCAGCCATGGGGAGTGAGGAGAAGCCCATTTCTGCCCACATTTCTTCTTGCTTCTTTGCGAATTCCACTTCGGTTAGGTGGAATTGCCATGGGTACCCGAAAAGCTCGTCTAATGCGTCGCCTGTGAATACGCTTTTTACTCCTTTATCTTTGAAGATGGTTAAGCCGATGTAGACGGGTAGGCTGTTTCTTATTTCCATGGGGTCGAATTTTTTGAGTGCTTCCACGACTTTCGGGTAAAATTTGAGTACATCTTCTTTGCCGAACTCGTAGGTTTCCTGTTTTAGCTTTAAGAGAGCAACCATTTTCTTTACGTATTCGGTGTCTTTTGGGTTTCCATGCTTAAAAGCTAAAGTGAGGCATGGGATGTCAGGTTTGTACTTCACTGCTTCATAAGCAATTATTTGAGTGTCTGTTCCAGCTGAAAACAAGAAGCCGTCAGCCATGTTTTTCTTAACAACTTTGTTTACTAAAGTTCTAACTTCTGGCAAGAGTTTGGTGTATTCTGATGGGTCAAGCGCCATTTCTTTCCCTCGTGTTACATTGCTTGTCATCCTTCCACTATTTAAGGTTTCTCCATATGCAAACAAAAGCAAAAAAATAATAAACATATGTGTTGAAAGTGGGCAAAATACTGAACAGACGCGGTCTAACGCGAACAAAATAACCCATTACCCTCAAAACAGCACATTTAAAAGTTAAAAAAATGAGAGTCATAAACACAACCGCAAAAACACTTCAAAGAGGATTCACCCCTTGAAAACAAGCTTACTTCATATGAAAATACGCGACTCACTGCATAGTAATGTAACAGCAGCTAAACTGGCAATCCAAAAAGCTGCCAAGCAAAAACCAGCCCTAATCGCTTTGCCTGAGTACTTTACGGTTCCAAACTGCATGGCCGACTTCACCGATGCATCAAGCATTTCGAAAGAAACCTGCAAAGTAACCCTAAATTTTCTGGCTGAAATTTCTAAGGAAATATCTGATATTTATCTGTTGGGCGGTTCAGTGCTTGAGGAAGACAGCGGAAATTATTATAATACGAGCACTCTGTGGAAAAGCGGTTTACTTTTAGCTAAATACAAAAAGATTAACCCCATTCAAGCTGAAGTTAAAGCTGGGGTCGCCAAAGGCACACAACCCGTGGTCGTTAATACGGACATCGGCAAGATTGGACTTTTGGTTTGCGCTGACATGTTTGACGCTGACCTTGTTAAAAAAAATGCTAATTTAGGGGCTGAAATAATTTCTCTCCCCGTTGCAGCGATGGGCACTCATCCAAGCGTTAAGGGTCACCCGTTAACCGAGAAGGTTTCCACTGATAATGGCTTGTTCGTCCTTAAAGTCGGAAACGTGTGCTCGAGCATGAGAGGTGGAAGAAGCGCAATTGTTGCTCCATGGGGCACACTTGGCGAAGTAACCGATGCACCTGAAGATTCGATATTGACCGCTGACCTTGATATGAAGCGGCTAAGAGAATACAGAAGCAAACTCAATAAATTTTAGCCCAAGCATCAACGATTCGGCTCATTTCCTCAAAATTGTACTTTTCGAGCCAATTTCGGAAGTCAATGTTTTTAACAGCAAACCTGCAAATCTGTTTAGCGTTCTCTGAATCATGCACTAAAAGCAGCGTTGCATCCAACTTGTACCTGGAAACATAAGCCACCGTTTTCAGCAGCGCATCCAATTTCTCGTCGGTTGGCATCTCGGCGCTTAATTCTAAAACAACAGGCTTCTTCAACGACGCGACAAAATCTCTTGCCAGCATGTCAACCCAGTACATAGTTAAATAATCTCTCGATGAAAGCGGAACATGGAAATAATCAACGATCTCCGCTATCGCATTTAAGTCTAAGCCGAATCTTTCCTTAGCCAGCACCGGATCAGGATAAATTTCAACCGCAAAAGTACCCTTCACCCGTTCTTTGGCATCGTAGACAAAATTTGTTACTGTTTGAGCTCTCCATTGCGTCCAGTTTAAGCCGCTTTGTTTCCACAATTCGACGCATCTGGGGCAGACACAGTACTCTTGATCTGGAAAGTGATAGAGGTTTAAGGTTACGCCCGTGATGTTTTCTTTGCTTAGGCTCTCAATGTAGTCTAACACTTTGGTTCTGTACTCTGGGTTTGTTGGACAAACAAAGTCAAAAGCCAAATTAGATCTTCTATTTTTGCGCATTGCGGGACCACTGTTTGAGACGGCAACTATGCTTGGGTTTTCCCTGATGGCTTTAGCATCGCAAAACACTGTAACATCATTTTGCATGGCTTTCGCTGCTGAGAAAACTTGTCCATCTGCCCATTTTGAATAGTAAACATTAAGATTAAAGCCCTCAACTTTTTCAGGGGTATAGGTGACTAAGCCTATTTTCATGGCCTCTTATCACATGCTCGCAAACAATATATTCTTGGCGCTTATTTAATTGTTGATTCGCATGGGCAAGCAGCAAAAATCCTTTATTATCATTGACACCGCTAAATGTGCTCCCTGTGCAGGGCTTATCTGTGTTGGCGTTTGTCCGCAGGGCGTTTTAGAGGAGGGCAAAAACAAAAAGCCACAAGTGATTGATGTTGTGGAATGCAATCGATGTTGTGTTTGCGTTAATCTGTGCCCATCAAAAGCCATTACTATAAATCCTAGTAAACCCCAAAAATAGCTTCAGGGGTCCTGGCAGGCTTGGAGGAAATTAACCTTGCAGAGAACACTAAACTTATCGTAAAGGATAACGTGCTAGCCGTATTTTGTGATAATACTTTAAAGACTGTAAGTTCAGCGTTTTATAATGGCGGGCGCAAACAGGTTAAAGCTGTCCTCAATGTAGGCGTGCCGGAAGGGTATAATGACCGTTCCTTGCACCTTGACCCGCTTGAACTAATCACTTCATCCGCAGCAAAGCTGGGGGTCACAAGAGATTATCTTGCGATGGTTACAGCCGCAAAAATCAAAAACTACAGCCTCGTAACCCAGAAGGCGAATGATTTTTCAGTCAGCATTGCCGCAACCGCAGGCTGCAAACACGGGGAATCCTCAGGCGAAGAAATGGACGTCCAAGAAATCCAGGGTACCATAAACATTATAGTCCTAATTGACTCGAATCCGACGGACAGCTGCATGGTAGCCTCACTGATCACCGCTACCGAAGCAAAGTCGGCAGCGCTCAGAGACTTAGACGTTAGAAGCATCTACACTGGCGACTCAGCCACGGGGTCAATAACTGACAGCGTAACGATAGCCTCAACACATCAGGGCAAAACAATCAGTTACGGGGGCCCAGCCTCAAAACTTGGCAAAATAGTCGGTTACTGCACAAGAAAAGCGGTCACTGGAGCCTTAATCAAGCAGGAGCCAAATTGGGCTTGCCGAACCGTTTTAGAAAGGCTTAAAGAAAGGCATCTTCCGCTGGAGAAAATAGCGGCTGAACTATCAAAAGTCAAAGGCATGGATGTTGATGAGAAGTCTTTGGCTGACATTTTGAAGAATAGACCGCTTTATAATGCTTATTTGTTGGCGGCAGCGAAGCTGGATGATGACTATAAAAAGAACCTGTTACCTGCCGAGCTAGGAGATGCGTCTAAGTTAAGTAATTGCTTTGGTAGCCTTGCGCCTTCTCAACAGGATTGCTCTAAAATGCCCGGTTATGATTCGGTTGATTTGCCGCCGTTCCTAAAGCATGCTTTAATCAAAATTGTGATGGACGCTCTTTCTGAGGGTAAACCGAAAAGACTTAAATAAGTTGCAATTTTATTCGGTAGGTAAAACAAAGGTCAGAATGGTGCATTAAACTTGAAATTCGGCGTATTTCTTTATCAACCTGAGCCTGTTGATGGAGTCGATTATAACTTCTATCGTTTAAAATCAGAGTCCGGAATCGTTGGAAAACCTAACCCTAAAATGTACACTAACATCGCATGCTTCGGTGACAATTACATGGCGGCTAAGCGCCCAGACTGGGTTTCTGTCAGCAAAGACGGACCAGCTCTACGCACCAACAAAAAATACAACCTCCGCTGGGACGTCGTATGTATGACTAACCCAGAAGCCAGAGAATACAACCTAAAAATCATCGCTGAATGCGCCAAAGTGACTCCTGGCATAAGCATCAGCAGCCAACACTTTGCTGAACGCGACTTCTGCACATGCCCAAGATGCGTTGAACAATGGCGCCAAAGCGGCTTGAACTGGGTTGACTGGAGAGCGAAAACCGTAACAGAATTCCTAAAAGAAGTTCGAGATGTCGTTAAAAACAAGCCCTTATTCGTAAACTGCCTGCCCGACCCGTTGCTTGGAAAAGCACGCTTTGGCTACGACTTCGAAGCTATGGCAGAATACGCTGACTACTTCGTTATACCCATGTTCAGCAAGGCTTATCCTACTCCGTGGTACTGGGAAACCATCGCAAGAGGCTACAAAAGCTTCCTAAAGAAGCCAGTGTTCGTAAACTTTTATGTCAGAGGTCCAAACGAAACTTGGGACACTGTGGCACCAACTAAACAAATAATGACAGTGGCCACACGCGCAGCAAGAACAGGCATAGATGGCATAATCTTCCTAGCAGAAAAAGCCCAGTGGATACAAGAGTTCCAAAAGAATGCGGTCGCAGACAAAGAAACACGAGAATTCCTCAAAGGTCACGGCGGCGACGAAGTCCTCGAACTCTTCAACCGATGGGAAAATATGCTAAAAGCTTAGCATCATACACTTTTTTCTTATTTGACCCTAAATTTTGGTTCCGTTGCTAAGGTCCTTCTAATCAGTATAGAGGCAAAGCTATGAGAGTTTGATATGCATGGCTCTGAGTGCGTAAGCAGCTGATGTTTTCACGGCTGAGACTCCGTAGGTTCCGCCTCTGCGCATCATCTTCAGAACGTAACCTGGACGTAAGTAAAATTCCTGGTAAGCTTTGTAGCGGATTTCTGCCAGTTTCTCGATGCTGAGCGACGGTGTTTCGAAGGTTGGGTTAGCGGTGTCGTATTTGTTGAAATCAGTGACTCTTAGCCATCCGTTCTTGATGACCTGTTCGTACATTGGCGTGCCAGGATAAGGTGTCGCGACGTAGAAGCCCACATCATCAGGATTCAATTCTTTAACGAAGTTTATGGTTTTTCTGGCGGTCTGCTCTGTTTCGCCTGGGAAACCCAGTACAACGTTGGCTATGGTCATTAACCCAACTTCATGTGCAGTTTTGTATGCTAAGCGTGTCTGGTCCAGTTTTATACGTTTATTCATGGCACCTAAAATGGTTTCAGAGCCTGATTCTACTCCTAACCAAACAGCTATGCATCCTGCATCGCGCATGGTTTTGAGAAGTTCACGATCTACCATGTCTACGCGTGTTCCGCAATCCCACATTAAGTCCAGTTTTCTCTGGTGGAGTTCTTCACAGATTTTTACAACTCGTTCTCGGTTGACTGTGAAGGCATCGTCATAAAAGGTGACTTGGTTTACACCATACTTATTGTGGATCAATTCCATTTCATCAACAACGTTTTTGGGGCTACGCATGCGGTATCCTCTACCGAACATGCGGACGGTGCTGCAGAAGTCACACCAGTAAACGCAGCCTCGGCTAGTGACTAACGGGAAAAGCACTTTGCCCATTCGTTTTAGCGAGTCAAGCGGCAGAAGATGGTGCGCTGGAAAAGGCAGAACATCCAAGTCTTCAATGAAGGGTCTATCTGGGTTCCGGCTGATTTTACCCTCTTTGTTGCGAAAAGTAATGCCTAAAACATTGTCGAAGCTGTTTTCTGTTTGGAGTTTATCGAGGAGTTCTATGAAGGTTGTTTCGCCTTCTCTGCGTACAACTATATCTAAGCTTGGGTATTCATTGAGGGCATTTTCGTCCCAGAAGGTACCGTGTGAACCGCCAAGCATCGTTACTGCATTTGGATGAATTTCTTTGGCTGTATTGATTAACTGCATTGCAGATTTATAGAGTAGGGTTGTGGCTGTTACGCCGATAATGTCTGATTGGATTTGGCTGATTCGTTGGCGGAAGGCATGGTAGGTGAGTTTTTCTGCTTGACAGTCGACGATTGTGACGTAGTGGCCTGCTTTTTCTGCGACTGCACCTAAATATGCAAGGCCCAGCGGAATGAACGGTGGATGTGAGTGTACGCTTGGTGGATAAGGAGGATTAACTAGCGTAATTTTCATGTTGTGTATGTGCCCCATCTTCAATTGGATTTCTACCGTTGGATACAATATATTGTTTTCTTAGTTTGTAGAGAAAACATGAGTTAAGAGGATTTGAGATGAAAAAATGTTGAAACAACAAGTTTCGTTTTGTGTTATGGGACTACAGAAACGGTTTAGATAGATGTGGTAACTGCTTGTTAACATTTACTTTTTCTTGGGGCTGTTGCCTGAAAAAGGAATAGAGAGACTAAAAAACTGCTTTTTAGAGTAGTGCCCGAGTAAGTTTTTGTAAGGCGTGAAACCTGCTAACTATGATGTGAAACTATTCACATGAGAACACCTCGGGATCACAGCAGGCTCCTTCAATAGCTTAAGAGCAGTTATTTTACAAGACCGCTTCAGGGTTTAACGTCTTAGGCACATTGCCTGTCTATATGAAAGTATTTATCAAAAAGTGAAAACTTTTTAGACGAGGTATTAGTGTGCCCGAGCTTCAGGCGGGGCGAAAAAGCTATAACGGGCTGCGTTCGTCAAGCTGTAGACGTTTGGCTTATAGGTGAGGTCATATTGCTGGAGCTTCCCAGCGTTTCAACTTATAGGATAGTGGATAAGCAAACAGGTTTCTGAACTGCTTGAAAGCTGAAGACCATGTTAAGAGAAGGTCAGGATAAAGATTCTTGCAGGTGCTTCCCAGAATGAGACCGGCTCATACGTGAACCTTCCAGTGCTCATGAGGGTCTGGTTGAAATCGCTGAAATTCAAAGTGGTGCCAAAGTAGTGATATTGTGTTCCTCCATACTCGTCCAAAATCAGATTTTTTATGTTGTAAGCTACACATTCGCTGACTAATTCGGTCATGTTAAAGTTCGGTGTATATGTGTCAACAGGGTTCTCTGGGTACTGGTAAACCTGCGTGTTATCTGATGTCTTTTCATTCAGGTAAAACCACACCATGTTCTGATCGATCAAATTGAAAGGGCAAAGAACCATCACGTTCTCGCCTGGCTTCAACTGGCTAGCTACATAGTTGGTTGCGTCTTGAAGAGGCACATAAATCTGGTCTTTAGCAACCCAACTGTAAGCGTCGCTGACACTGTAAGTTATGCCCACTAAAGTGAAGGCTATAAGAAAACCAGCGGCAACCTGCAATAACCGTTTCTTGCTGACTCTCAGATGAGGAAGTTTCCAGGTTTTATGCGCTTTGTCCAATGCAGATATAATTAAGGTTGCGCCGGAGATGGCTAGCACGGGGAAGGCCGGTATCAGGTAGCGCCACTGTCTGTTCGGTATGGCGGTGAAGAAGATGTAGACCACAACGAACCAGATAAGCAGGTACTTGTCTTCGGGTTTTCGTCGCAACGCCAGCCAGCCTAAACCCAACAGCCCCATAGCATACAGGAGGAACGAAATTGGGTGTACATTCGTGTATGGCTCCGTTATCTCTATCAAATAGAAAATCGACACTCGGATCCAGCTGGGCAGAGGGTCAAACCACGCGGGGAACCGGTTAAGTCCAGTGCTGTAGAGTGTCTTGTCAGGGTTGCCTATGTTCATGGCATACAGCCACTGATTTAGAAATCCAGCTGTATACAACCAGTAAAACAGCAGAATCAGCGGCAACGCCACAGCCACAATCCTTATGGCTAAGCGGGGGACACTGCGAAACTTCTTCTTCAAGTAGTCCCTGCCCAACAACGCCAAGGCCACAACCGCTATGACAGCCACAATCACCGTCTGATACTTCGTTGCCACTCCCACAGCAAACGTGACAATTGTCAACGCCAAGAACTTGTTTTTGTGTTCTTTGAGCCATAAAAAGAAGAACAGCGTCGAAACCGTAAAGAAGAACACCAGTGTTGTTTCAATCATAGCCATCCGGCTAAGCCAAACGTAACCCGGCATAACCGCGAGCAGGATGCTGGCGAGCAAACCCGTTTTCGCTCCGTAAATTCGGTAAGCAAACTCGAACACAGCGTACACGGAAAGCAGTGAGAAAACCACGGATACAAACCTGCCCATGAACAAGCTTACGCCGCCCGCTGCAAAGAAACCCGCCGTAAATATGTCGTACATAGGCGGGTAGAAAGAGTTCCAGGATAAATACTGCTGGAAGTTACCCCGTAACAACATTAAACCGCCGTTCAGGTTGGTAACTTCGTCCCATTGTGGGGACATGTGCGCGACGCCAAACATCTGGTAGACGCCGAAAACCAAGAAAAGACCATAGACTATTGCGAACGCTAGAAACGCCAGTCGCCACTTGTTAAAGCCACTTTTGAACCACGTAATCAGCGAATTCAGATCGATATCCCTCATAGTGCACTGGCACCATTTTTTGTGTCGTTTTGAAGCTATAGTATAAGAAACAACATATAAAATCATCTAAAATTAACGCGCCTAAACTGTGCATCTTGACTGGAACAGAAGACGTCACAGGAGACACAGGACTAATTGAACGTTGCAGTTTAATCTTTCTTGGCGCTTTCTTGTTCAGGAGTTTGCACAGGACGCTCTCTTACTCTTCTTATAAAAACAACTACCGCAAAAACTAACACTACTGCACTAAGCGAAATTGTTATTGAAGCGAAGTTAATCCCTATAGGTGAGAGACCTAAGAATAAGCCTACAAGCCCGTCTAAACCAAAGCTTAACGCAACCGACAACACTAATTCTTCTACGAAATCAAGCTTGTTTCTATTCATAAACAAAATATTAACTAAGCAGTAACCCGGCAAAAATGCAACAAAAACAAAACCGAAAACATAACGAAAAACGACAAACAATGAGTTGCTTGGTATAAGATAAGTTGCCAGTAAGGTTAAAGCTGTGAAAGCGATGATAATTTCAAGCCATCTAATTGGTTTCAGTTTTAAACACTTCAAGAAATAAAAAATAAAGGAAGGAGTTTTACATGAATGCCTTGTAGATTGGGTGGGTTTCTTCTAGTGGTCTTGTTCCCAGATCGGCTGCTGCTGATGCAATATACGTGTCGGTTACTGCGACGGCTGGAAATACCCATTCTGCTTGTTCTGCGGGTCCGATCATTAGCCAGTTTGCGCCTACTGTTTGCATGATTGAGTTGGTTGCGGTTCTGCATCCCGGGCGAAATTCTTTGGCAAAGTTCGCTTTAACCCAGCCCATGGTTGTTACAACGTTTCCGCTGCCTAATCCTACTGGGTGACCATACTTCTCTTTCATTATTGGTATGGTTCTTACAGCAGTGCCCATGTCTGGAGCAAATGCGGGAATTGCCGTGTCGATCAGAGGCTTTGTGATTCCACCTTTGTTAGCTAATGCTAATGCTTCTTCTATAACAGCCATCTTTCCTTCGTGGGTTGTGTCTTTTGGATTGTCAGCAAGCACTATGGACATTTTGACTCCGCTTTCCTTCAAATTCGCCAATTCAGCATCCGTAACCCCTTTGTACACTGAGTTATACAAGCATCTGTCTGAAAGACCCATTTTTTTAGCCATTACAGCTGCTGCCATACGTGTCTTAGGGCTCATTGCATCGAGCATCAATGGTGCATCACTGTGCTTTGATACAAAGTCAATGTACTTTTCAAAAGCTAGCTCAGTTGTCCCAACAATGTCAAAAGCGAATTGAACACCAGTAATGTCACTTTGAGTTTGCATTGTATTAATTATTTTTTCTGCCTCTTTCACATCAAAAATGCCTTTGTTTGCGTCTTGAACCATTTTCTGGCCTAGCCAAAAGATGGAACCAATCAGAAAAGTGGGTAGTTCCCCTGGCTGACCGCCTACTTTAGCCCTTCCTATAGTGTAGATATTTTGTTTCGTATTGAATTTAAAGGACATTTTTCCTCATCTGATGGATTTATTTTTTGCCCATAGCTTTCTTTGCTAACTCGGGGGCCTCTTCCTTGTTCTTACCAAACAGCGCACCTAATGCGTCAGCGTCTTCTTTTTTGACTGCAGCGCCACCCATGATTATTGCGATTTTGCCTTTTAATCCGGCTGCCTTCAATGCTTCATCTAGTTTTACTAGGTTATTTTTTGCAGGTACTGTGTTTACTGAAATTGCAATTATGTTCGCGTTGTTTTCTCTTGCCTTATCAACGAAAACTTGCGGTGCTACGCTTTTGCCAACATCTATTGTTTTGAATCCTGCGCGTTTTAGTGACCTTCGAACTGCTTCTTTTGCTGTGTCATGCATATCTGGTTCAATGTTGCCTATTACGATTATTCCCAATGGATTCTCTGGTTCTGGAGGCTCTTTTTCCATCATAGATTTAAGCCATGACATTTAAACACCTTTTTTCCTTTTAATTACTCTGGGCTTTTTATACTCGAATTTCATATTTAAGCTTGACTAATAATTTCATCAAATGCTAAAGGATAAAATTCGGAAAGGCGGGGGGTAAATGTTCAAAGCAATCAAAAAGCATGTCTTGCTATTGCTGATTTTCGCTTTCGCGTTTATTTACCGTGTAATTCTAATGCTTTGGCAAACATTTCCGCCGGGCGCTGATATCGGTTTACACGCCAGCGTTATCAACTCAATTACAACGTCAGGCAACACAAATTTCCTGTCGGATTTCTACCAGATGGGTGGAGGCGTGTCCTTGACTTTTCCAGGATACCACATTTTCACTGCAGGAATAATACTGATGACCGGAATGCCTGATTATCTGGCGCAGACTATTATTGTGGCTTTATTCTCCTCGCTTATTGTTTTGTGCGCTTACTTGATAACTCGAACTGCATGGAGTGAATCAGCCGCTTTAATCGTTGCATTTTTAGTGGCAGTCTCAAGTTATGATGTAGAAATGCTCATGTGGGGAGGCTACCCCAACGTAATCACACTGCTTTTGATTCCTTTAACCTTTTACCTGTTTCTTCAAAGAGATAGGTTTTCGCTGACGCCTTTTCTCTTATCAACCTCTATTTTAGTGGGCTCAATATTTTTAACTCACTCTTTAAGCGCCGCCGTTTTCGTTAGCATAACAGTGGGCACTGTGCTATGTGTAATGGTTTCACCTAAAACGTTCGGTGCATCAAGAAAAAATGTCCTCTATTGGTTGCTGCCACTATTTGGCGGAGCCGCTCTTGTTTCGCCTTTTCTAGCAAATGCAGTGCCCGCATATTTAAGTGCCAACTCATCATTCATCGGAGTTAATGAAATTGACCAAGCATTGCTTGCAACGCGAGTGATTTCTCTTAATATAGTGTTAGCACTTTTTGCTTGTCTATTGCCATACTTTTTATTATCGAAAAAATACAAAGGACGATTTTTTTCGGTTCCAGTGTTTCTCCTTATCATGTGGCTTTTAGTTCCTTTAGTGTTAACACAGGGTTACATGTTTGGGCTTTATGTGGATTATAATCGGTTTCTTTACTTCTTAGTTTTACCAGTCATGATACTCTTCGCTGTGATGATTGATCACACCTCAGGATACTTTGCACAAGTAATAGACACTTTACATGTTTTAACTACCCAAATGCAGAAAACAAAGAAGACTGTAAACAAGCTAAGACCGAGAATCTTAACTCGGATAACCCATAAAACAATTTATTCTACCTTTTTATTGGGCTTCTTGCTTATCTTACTCCTCGGTTTTCCACTCTTTCTGACTCCTTGGGAAGGCGTCACAATTCAAAGTTTCTACCAAGTTATGAACAACCCTGGTTACCAAGCAACAGAGTGGGCTAAGCAAAACACGCCAGTTGGCTCAGTGTTTGTTTCTGATGCTCTTTATGGATGGTGGCTTGGCGGGTTTGCTGAGCGGCCAACTTTAAGCGCGGTTTCCCCACAATATTTAACGGTTGACCAAGAGTTGCCCGTAGCCACTGTTGCTGCTAATCTTCTTGACACGGATTACATAATTGATAATGGTTACATTCAGGTTAGGGAAGATGGCGGATACATTGGTAGACATAATCCCGAGTTTTTAGCTGACCTTAACTGGACCCCTTTTCCCTATTCATTCTTTCAGTTTAATGATAGCGAGATTACTCTGCTTTCTCAGAATGGTGAATCTGTTCAATCCACTGACATAACACAGATACCTGTGACTAACATGCAACTTGTCGGCGCGCAAACTGATAATCCTTCAATTATCGTTAACAAAGGAAACGGCGACTTCAATTATTTGGAAATTTTAACCGTCTCAAAAGGAGTTACCTTCGCAAATATGACCATAGCAATCCAGAGTAACAATCAGAATGTTTCCTTGGATTGGGTTAATTTCATTTTAAACTCCCAAGGCCAATTTCTGCAACCAAGTGGAAATACTGTTGCAATGTTAGATGTTGGCATGAAGGAATGTGGCCAATTGATTTTTGTTGGAAATCAGCCAGAAATTTCCTCATTTAATTCAGAAAATCCATGCGTTACAGAATTATCCTACAATTTACAAGGTAAAACTACAGCTGAAATTCAAGTTTTAGTTGGAATCTACCAAGTTTCCGAAACTGACATACAAAACCAAGCAAACCTCAACAAAACAATAACCGATAATGTTCAAACCGCCCAAAAACCAACTGTCGCTTTGCCTATGACCACGTTCTGTTACCAAGCAGCTATGCAAGAATATTCAGTTTCTTATATTGCAAATCGCGATTTTGAATTAAACCCCAAATTTGCCGACGATCCCACATTTAACCTTGTATTTATTAACAATGTAGTTGCCATCTTTAAGGTTAAAGCTAATGCCACTCTAGTCGGGGGATAGCTGGACGCCTTGATGGGTAAATTGACAGAGAGACAACTTGAAATCGCCTTTATCACTGTTTTCTCTGTGCTTATTTTAATCATTTTCTACACTCTCATATCAATGAACGGCGTAGTGTTAGGAAACGACCCTGCTGTTCATTTGGAAAAAGCCCAAATCTTCCTACAAACAGGAAAAATCCCTTTAGTTAACTTAGGCTGGACACCTCCGCTTTACGAGCTTTTACTTGCAATGCTTATTTCTTTTAGTGGTGCAACTGGCATTGGGCAACAGATCTTTTTAGTAAAAGCTTTAGCGGTAATAGTTGATTGGCTGCTGTTCCTCTCTGTTTATTTGATTGGCAGAAAATTTTTTAACAAAAAAATCGGCGCTGTGGCCGCCGTTTTGTTGCTGATGTGCTTGCCTATCTACGAGCTTAACGCGTGGGGGGGCTATACTACAGTGCTTGGCATAGCGTTTATTCTCTTGGTGGTTCTTTATTTAACTTTAGCAATGGAGCAATTTGGGTATCTTGTAGTCACTTTTTTAGCGGCTTTTGCTGTTGTTTTGTCCCATCAACTTGCCGCGTTTCTTGCCGTTATAATCTTGACTCCAATCCTGCTATATATGCTAATAAAATCCAAAGGTGCCTATCTTAAAGTCGTATTGGCGTTAATATTAGGCGGAGGAATAGCGTTCTTCCTCTATTATATCCAAGCCATGCTTCCTTACCTTGGCCTTGTCATCGAGTACGTGTTTTTTGCCGAAAAAAGTTATGCTATCGAGATTCCAGCAGCAAGTTTTAATTCTTTCATAGCTAATTTCAGCTTCATTTTTTTCTTTGCTTTAAGCGGCATTTTTATTTCATATTATCTTTTAAAAATACAAAAGAAGCTGATTTTTTATGTGATATTAGTGCTTATTTTCTCTGTTCCTCTTTTTTTCGCTGAATCTTATCTTTTTGGTTTGTACATGCCCTTTCAATGGTTCATTTACTATTTGGCACCTCCGATGGTAATTTTAGCGGCTGTTTCCCTTGTCTTTATAGAAGAAAAGTTTACAGTTTACTATGCCAAAAACAAAAAAAGTTTCCACAAAAACTGGTTAACCATAGCTACTGTTTGCCTAGTTGTATTAATGTGTTTAACGCTTGTTTATCGTTCAAATGCCGTATATGGAAAAATCACGCAATTCAGCGATTTCTACTCGACAACCGACATAAAAGCGTATGATGCCGGAGTGTGGCTTGAACAAAACTATCCCAGTAACGCAACAGTAGTAGATACCCAAATTCCAGGCTTTTGGTTTTCAATCTTTTCTGGCAAAACCGTAATCCAGCAATCCAGCGCTGGCGAAGGAACAAATGAAATTGCCCAGTCCGTTTTGAGTCTATCGTACTCAATTCAGGATCCGCAAAACTTGCTGAAGGCTTACAGAGCAAATGGTGATATTGCGGAAGAAAATTACGTCTCCATGAATCAAATCTGGTATCGAGTATCGTATTCTTCTACCGCTGGCGATTTTATCTCATTCACACAAAATGGCGCAAATTACAGCTTTCCCCTCTCTGACTTAAGTATGGAGGTATCTTTTGATGAACAAAGTTACCCCGCAAAGGTTGAGTTCCTGTACTCCAATGCCTATGTAGAATTAACGCAGACAATGCTTGTTCAAAATGACAGTTACGCAATCAACGTTTCATGGGCTGTGACTCCGCTGCAGAGCGACATTTCAAATGTGACTTTATATCTAACCACTTCTTTTGATCTTCAATTTGACTTTACTGAAGCACAGATACCACAACTGATGAATTGGGTTAACCCCTGGAATGTGTCTTCAAAAACCACTGGTGGCATTGGTGGAAAACAATGGGCGGTTGTTAGCTTTACAAATTCAACCCTAAAGAATAATTACATAGGTCTCTATGATGACAAGAACCAAATTGCTTACGCCTTTAACTTTACTGATTTGCCCGATTGGGGAAATATCGGCGCCTTGGCAAGTATGCAAATTGATGCTGTGCGGTTCCAATATCAATTCAACCAAATCAACGCCAACCAGACAGTTACACGGCAGTATCAAGTTCTTACCCTTTCAAAAAACAGTTTTCCAACATTACAGCCAAATGGGTTGGAGAGCCTCTTCAATTTCAAACCCGGCCAATTTACAGTATCCACCGCAGACTTTAAGGACTTCATAGCGGAAAACAACATTGAATTCATCGTTTATGACAAAAACCAGCTTAATAGCAATCTGGCAAGCTGCCCATTTTTAGAACTAATTTATTCAAACGATAGGTACGACATTTTCAAAATCTTAAATAATTACAATCAAACGCAAACTTGAAAATAAAGAAGTATGTTTTTCCTCAAGCCCTATAGACTTTTTTATTTTCACGTAAAGCCTTTGAAAGTATGTGAAGTGTCACCTTCGGTTCTTGAGGTTTAATATAGCTATAAACGAGTCAAGGTGGCAGTAAACCTTTTCTTCGGTAAGAATCTCAGCGGCGTATTTCAAAACAGCAATGGCCTCTTTTTTCTTTCTTTAGTTGCAGATAGTTCCTGAGTATTATTCACAGAAATGAACGAAGAAAGAGTGGTTTGTTTATTGTTTTTTAAGGGCTTTTGGGTCTTCCTGAAGCAGCTTTGGTATGTAGTTGCAGGCCGGGTCTGACTCGAATAGGTCGCCCGTATAGTATTCAGCGCGTGTTCGGCATCCGCCACAGATTTCTCGGTACTCACAAACTCCGCATCTGCCTTTAATGTTGCTCTTGTCACGCAACTTCAGGTGTAGTTCGCTGTGTTGCAGGTCATCCCAAACCTTGGTTAGTGTCTTGTCTTTAACATTTCCTAAGCGGTAGCCTTCATGGAAACCGCAACTGCGGTAGTCTCCGTTTTCAGTTATGCCAACGTAGTTGCCTCCGATGGTACATCTGCCGAGGTAGCCCTCATGATACCAATCCCAGAAGTCAACTGGGTTTTTCTGACGTACGATTCTGGCGTAGAAAGGCGAGTAAACGTTGACTTTAACTTTACCCATAAGTTTTCTTTGAATGTCGTATATTTCGTTAAAAGCTTCCTCATATTGTTCAGGTGTCGGTGCCAAATCAGGCATATTGCTACCTGCTCTTCCAACTGGAACTAGGTTATGGTAGACAAGCATCCGGGCTTTGTATTCCTCTGCAAGTGCTGCAGGATGCGCCATATGCTTGATGTTATACTTGGTCATAGTTGTGACTAAGCAGTCTAGTAATCCAACCTCGGAGAGCCTCTTCATAGCATATACCGCTTTGTCATAGCTACCTTTGCGTCGAATAATTTCATTTGATTCCCTGTCTCCATCAATACTGATTGCCGTGTGAACATTATACTTTCTTAACTTATCAAACCGTTCTTCATCAAATGCAAACCCACTTGTGATAAGACTAACCTTCATGTCATACTTTTCTTCAGCATAAGCAATAACTTCAAAGACATCCTCTCGAATCAAGGGTTCTCCGCCGCTAATGCCAAACCATGGCGAACCGAAGTCATGGATTTCGTCAACCATTTTTTTGGCACCTTTGGTATCCAGTTCGGTGTCTGCGGCATAGTCTTTGGTATAACTGCAGTACATGCAATTGCCCACACAGTTCCTTGTACACCGCCAAACCACCATGTACAATGGTGCCTTATTCCGAGCCATTAAATATCACGGAGTAAAAATAGATTAGTTAATGTGATATAAAACTTACTCCTAAGAACCGTTTTTGTTTTCTTTACAAAATGTTGCAGAAAGCGATTTAGCTGTTGTATTATCTTAATTTTAGTATTTCGAATTGCGTTTCATTTTATTCATTTTTGTTGATGCGTTTTCGTTTATTTTATAGTAATCCTTCAATTGTCAAAGATTCTGGTTTTTCAGGCTTCTTGAAAATACGTTTCTAAACGTTTTGCGTAGCGAGGTGCTATAAACTTTGCAGGCTGTTAAAAAATGCGTTTGCCAGTACCGCGATGGGAAATCAATTAAATGAGACAATTTTGCCTCCAAAGAAAACCTCTGTTGGCTTTTACTTCCCTATTTTTCTTTCTTAAATAATGAACCTGCCTTAGGCTTTGGGAAAGTCTTATTAAACCAACCAGCGCTAAACTGAAAGCAGTAAATTAAGGAGATTGGAGAAATATGTCTAAACCAAAAGAATATTCTTGGATGACTAAAGATAAACTAATGACTTATACCTTCTTCGCACTGCTCATACTTACCGTCGTCACCGCTGCTATCTGGTCAACCGAGACTACCCCCTCACACTGGAACTTAGGGCTTACAGTAGCCATCAGCGCCCTAATCTCTGTCGGTATAACCGTAGGGCTTGATGCTTTTCTGCACAAAATTGCAGTTGATAGTCCACTTAACCTAATGTCTGCTGCTGTTTTCGGCTTCATCGTCACTGACTGCTACACATTCGGCGTTCCCACTATGCGTACAATCGAACTGTTTCCGTTGGAGGCCCCTCAATGTTTTGTGTTTATCGCCCTTATGTCTGCCATAGGTTTAGTTATATTCAAAAAAATCGTCGGTCTTTCTGGCAGAAAATACGTTAATCCTGCTGCAGCTTCAAAATTCATCGTCATGATACCCTTCATTGACTCATTGCTATTGGCAGTTGATCATATGAAAAGCTCTTTACTTAAGGTGCCTTCACTCGCAGGTCCAATTGGCTTAGCCAGCGTCGTAAATGGCAACGGTTATCCGGGGGCGGCTGGGAAAGTTTCTGGATTCGGTTCCTATATGATCAGTTGCTTCGCAAACGCCAACCATGCGGTTCCTGCAGCTACAACTAACAACTTGCTTTCAGCAATGTTTCTAGCGCAGTTCCACGACTGGGCGGGCGGAGCCTCAGCAATCGCAGTTATCATCGTTGGCATAGGCTTCTTTGTTGTGGCACGGAAATACGTTAAATGGAGAATAACCCTTAGCTACCTTGTAGCCACTGTAGTAATGTCATTGATTCTGTCTGCTGTTTACGGTGACTCAGACTATCTTGTGCGACTATTGTTCTTAACGCTCATTGGGGCCTCGATATTCTTGGCGTTCTTTATGGCAACGGATCCTGCAACTACACCCATAACCTACACGGGACAAGTAATTTTCGGAGTAGGCGTAGCAGCACTGACAGTGCTTATGATCACATTCCTGCAGTTCTTCGGTGCATCTTTTGTTGCCCTCATCATCATGAACTTAACTGTACCAGCACTTGACAAAATTGGCATGCTCAAACCCACCACCGAATCCAAAGAGCCCAAACTGCCTAAAGCCCAAGCATTCGCTCCTGAAAAAGTCAAAGAGTACCAATGCATGAGATGCGGTGCTTGCATGCGTGTATGCTGCCACAATCTAAGCCCTATCCTGATTAAGCAAGCGTTTGATAAAATGAACGTTGATGCCATGAGCAAGCTAAAGGCGGATTATTGCACTGGCTGTGGACACTGTACTTTCGTTTGCCCCGCAAGAATCGACTTGAGAAACAGTATACTCAGATCAAAAGCAATGTTACGGCAACAGTAAAAATAAAAAGCTTCATTTCCTTTATTTTTTCTTTTTATATCGTAGTTATATAGTTTACAGAATGTTATTCAAAATAGTTACAGGGTTTCCAAGGATTTTCGGGTGTACAACTTGAAGGAAGGGCAAGAAGGAGCTTAACGTCTAACTGGAGTCAGCTTAATTTCATATATACTTCTGTGGAGAAAGGAGTTGTTGGATTTGGTTCTCAGTTTTGCTTTGATGTTGAAGGGCTTTAGCTTCTTTTTCTGGATTAATATTTTTGCAGTTGACGTGATGACGATTACTGGATTGATATTAATCACGCCATTTCTCAACAAGTTGTTTTGGGTTCTTTTTTTGGTTTAGGGCTTAAATTGTTTGCAGGTAACGTCCAGATTTGTCGTAATTTGTCGTAATTTGTGTGGATTTGTCGTAATTTGTCGTAATTTACCTGGAAAGTCGGTTAAAGATAGAGTTTAGGTTGCCGTAACTTAGAGTTAATTTCAAACTCTTGAAGAGGGTGAATCGTTTGCAGGTTGAGTGCATGGAAGTTGGGAAAAGTCGGATAATTCCAAATTAGCTTTTGAGTAGCAACGTTTAAAACCAAATTACAAACGGGAAAGCGAATTTGGGCTAAATACACACAATTTTATCGTTCAAAAAGGTTAAATTACTTTTAGTTGAATCTCTGAAAACTTGTTTTTGTGGGTAGGTGCGTGTCCCGCTGGGACTTGAACTTCACGGAGCGAATATGTACTTTCCACCCTTTTTGTGTCTAAAGCTTCTTAATGCAGACTTAACTTCAAGTTGCAACAAGATAGTAAGCTTCTTTCCAATTCTTGCTTTTGCTTAAGAATGACCCAGAATAATCCAAATGTAAGAGCATAAAGAACAGCGTCATTACACGCTGCCTTCTCTCTTTATTATGTGTTTAAGAATGTTGATGAGACTGCTTTGTCTGGTTTTCCAAGGTTTTCTGCCACTTCTCTGTTCAGTGCGCGCAGTGTACACAATCATTTTAGCACTTAGGTGACCAGCAAAACACCCTTAAATTTGATAGAAAAAAAATTCAATAATCAGACAGGTATCCCCCAGGCTTCACGAATTTGCCCTTAAACTTGGCTATTACTTCAGGATCTACGTCGACGCCCATTAATTCTAATTCTGAATAAGAAACATATACATGAATATCATGCTCAAAACAAAAACAATCATTCCAAGCCCGATAAACGTGAAAAACGGAACATAATTAAGGAACAAGCTGTCTAACCGAACTTTATCGATGACTATTCTTGCATCAATATACAACCAAAACAGAAAAGTGTATAACCAAAGTGTAGCGAACAACGCTTTCTTTTTCCTAATAATCTAACCTCCAACCATAGCAATCGTAGACAAAACCTACTTTGCATCCATCCACATTAAAGAACATTCCCCAATTTTATCCTAATCGGAGCTGATCAGCTTGCAGATGGCAAGCCCTTTGATCAATTTTCGCGCTAGAAGAAAGATGATGAACAATAAAGGAAGTTCTGCTGGACCTTAACACTTAAAGAAATGAAAATGGTCCACAAATGTCGAGTTATCCTAACTATGTGATCTTTAAGCATTAGTTTTGCTTTTTAGATTACTGAATTTCGTCAAAGAAAAACGAAGACACAACAAACTTATTTATGCCGTTGTGCGAACCCTTAACTCAGAGGGTAAATTAAGATAATGGGTACATTAAACCTTGAGAAGATTTTCCACCCTAAAAGTGTAGCCGTTATAGGAGCGAGGGATGTTGAGGGTTTAGTTGGTTACGCTTTGGTTAAGAATTTTACGCAGCTGGGTTATGCTGAGAAAGTTTATTTTGTGAATATTCGAGAGCCTGAGATTTTGGGCGTTAACTGGTGGTAAAGATGGAGCCGTTCGACATCTTCATGCCAACCTACAATAGCGCCGAACTCTTGCCAATTGTCATACCGCAGATAGAGAAGGTCATTCCAAGAGAAGCAATCCACAACAAGTTCATCGTAGATGACTTCTCCACAGACAATACATGCGCAGTCGCTAAAAGCCTTGGCTGGACAGTCTACAGAAACAAGACTAAAGGACTATGCAATTCACATCGACTCGGATTCAGCCTCATAAAAACAGGCTACTGTGCCCTATTCGAACACGACATATTCCTCGCTGAAAATTGGTATCCAACCATACCAAACATGGTAACATCAGGAAAATACGACGTTGCGCAGGGCATACAAATAAGAAACCTCAAAGGCTTCAGAGAAGTAGACCTCTACGACTACAACCACAGAAACATCAAATCAGAAGACAATACATTCTACCGCATCAGAAACGTGCCGGACCAAATGGAGATAAAAGGAAGAAAATACTGCATCAGAAAAGATGTGGTTTCAACCCACATAAGAAAAGGAACACTCAAATCGGCAAAACACGGATACTATGTAACTAAACTGCATGGACCCGTAACCAGCAAACTTAAACTACTCATAATACTTCTCCACTCACCACTGTTATCGCTTGCAATCTACAGGAAATATAAAGAGCCGGCAACGCTGTACTGTTATCCGCTTGAAAGACTATACACTTTCATAGGAGGACTCTGATGAACCCGCCGCCATGCCTCAATGAGGAAAAGAAATGAGAATCTTCTAGCACTAAGGCGTATTCATCTGCGAAAACCCAGATTGCCAAGGTAAATTCATAAAGGATGAAGATTGATGCTAGTTGACATTTCAGGACCACTCGGCTCCGGCAAAACATTATTCATGACTTATCTTGCAACCAAAGTGAAAGGACGGCCTGTCTACGCAAATTACCATTTGAAAATGCCCAACTATCACGAACTCAAACTCGACCAACCCTTAGCTTTCAAAAACGAAGAAGCCTTGTCTGCATATGCGAAGCGTACGTTCTTCTGGAATCCTGAAAGAGCACGGACAGCATGAACCAGTACGTTTCTTACATCCTTTTTCCAGACCAGAAAAAGACAATTAGACTTCATGGTCACAGCTCAACAGTGCCCATGATTTAAGTTACAAAGAACTTACAGACGTATTCATCAGTTGCCTCAAAAACAAAAACAGTTTCAAATATACCATCAAATACGGAGAAAGAGCCAAACTCTTTGACTTAACCTTCAAAAAAGCAGAAAAATACTATCCCCTCTACAACACCACAGAACTGGTCATTCCACAATGCACGCATGAAATGGTCGACGAAAGCGAGTTGGCTTGTCCAAACCGTGTGAAAAACCGAAATTTCAGTGGAATCAAGTTTGTTGTTTCTTTGTGTAATACCGTTCACTTAGCGCTTTGTTATCGTTTTCTTACTCTTTTTCACGCCCTAACCGACGATATGAGCGCTCCCCCACCAAGCATAGTGGTAGCCCTTCTCATGTTGTAAACCAGCACTTGCACCGTACGGAGCTACAGGATTAAGACATCCAAGAATATTACGGATATGTGACGATAAGGAACCAGAAGATTGAATGGGAAAGAATTTCTACTTGAATGCCAATTATAAGTGTAATCTAATTTAGTTTACATAATATAATGGAAAGAAGTTCCTGCAGAATGTCAAATGTAAAGGAAGAATACAGGGATAATTTACTTGGTGGGCTTGCAATTATTCTAATTGGAATACTTCTTAGTTCATCAGCAGTATGGGGATTAGTTGATAACGTGTATTCAATGAATGGTGGACCTGTACCAATATTTTTTATTATTTTAGGAATTGGGTCAATTATTTGGGGTTTATTAATATTCATTCATAAACCTGAGGCGTAAGCAATTGTCGTTTGGCCATGAAAAAAAGGCTGCCTTCACTGGAGACATAGACGATGAATTCGGTAATTAGGGGTATAAAGGCAATATATTGTTTAGTCAAAGCCTTGCTAGGTTTACCATATGTGCCTACAGGGATATTGGTACTGTTAGTTTTGACCGCGTTTGGGCAGCCCCCTGATTTAATATTAACAGCTATGTTGTTGTTTGCTTTTCCAGTTTCTTGGTTATGTCGTCTTCAATGTGAGCGAGAACAGAGATTTTATAAGAAGTTGTATATGGATAGCAAAAGCTGCAGACAAACAAAAAGTTCAATACAAGTGTCGTCAGGTATAGTGAAAAGCTGTCCCGTCTGCAACAAAATTATCTCTAAAGAAAACAATTTCTGTCCTTATTGTGCAACTGACCTCAGAGAGCAAAAGTTGCAACAGTCTAATCCCACAGAAGCAGGGATGACGATATGTCCAAGGTGCAACAACAAGGTAGCTTACGATGCGAATTTTTGTGCGTATTGTGGAGAAGACTTAAGACTGAACACACACAATAGCAACCAATAAGGCACGTTTATTCGAGTAAGTAGTCCTATTGATACTCTGATTAATTTAAGGCGGGCCCGCTGGGATTTGAACCCAGGACCTCCGGCTCCGCAGGCCGGTGTCATAATCCGTACTAGACGACGAGCCCCTGAACCGTATTATGACACCAAATACGAGACAGAGATAATAAAAACCTTACTAACAATGAAAGACAATGGCTTAACAGAAGGCACACTAAAATCAATAAACTACCGAATAAAGCAACTTGACAAAAACACAGACCTTATGAAACCCAAAGAAGTCAAAGCCTTCATAGCACAAATGAAGCAAGCCAACAGCTACAAACAATGCATGATAAAAGCATGCAATTATTTCGCAGACGTAAACGGAAGCGTGCGCTATATCTCAAAAAGAAAATGGAGTTGTGTTCAAACAACAAAATTTGATTTAGGGAGTAGAAATTAAGGGGCAAGGCAGCGCTATAGCACTCTAAAGTTATGTTACTCGTAGTATTTTAGCTAAAAGAAAATCTTTAGGGTATTTGCCTTTTAGCGGAAATATTCACTTTCACCCACCTCTCTACTGCTCGATTACGTAGTTTGTTCATTTGCCTTTTAAACTGCTTGAGCAATACGCATGAGCCCCAAGTGATTGCGCATGAAAAAAACGGTAGTACTATCCGAAGAGAGAGACCTCGGAGTTGATTTAACATTCCATAATGTTTCAGCCTCGCTTCTAACCGAGTTTGCCGAAAAAATCGTAAGACCATACTTCAACGGCAACCTAAACGCTGCCATCCGAGATCTATCAAAAAAACACTCGCAGAATAAGACTTCATTCGCTCCCACATTACCCACGTTAGAATGCGAGAAGCTATAGTAAACCTGAATGGAGAAGAGATGAATGGGGAAAATTGTTGAATCTTATAAAATGGCGTTGGAATCAGAAACCAGCTGGTGGAGTGGGTTTACCAGAACTCTTCGCAACGAAGAACTCGAAGCATTCAACGCTTTGATGGATGTATACCGCGTATACGCCTCAGCCGCAGGCAATGCTACTCAACCCATCCTCTTCGAACCCATGGTCATGTCTATGCGACTCTATCAACAAATGTACTTGCAGAAACTACAGAAGGAATTGAATGCTCTCAAACAGCAACCAAACCTTCAGCCCTGACAAGGTTAAAGGCTGGATCCTCGACGCTTACCCCTCCAACGAAGGCGAAATCGCCGTCTGGATCATAAGCGAATCAGGTGAAAGAATCCTTTTAACCGACAATTTCCACCCTAAAATCTACGTTTCGGCAAAACAAGACGTAATCGAAAGCCTAATCGGCAGACTCTATAACAACCCTGACGTAGCAAACTGGAGTTTCGCATACAAGTATGCTCAGCCCACAGACATACAAAAATCCAAAGTCCTGGAGCTTGCCCTTAAAGACTGCAGAAGAACTCAGACCCTGACAAACACCATTTTAAGAATGGGCGATTACATGCGCTTCCAAGTTCATAACTGCGACTTAAAAGGAGACCGCGCCTACTTTTTCAGCCACGACATCTTTCCCCTTGCAACCGTAGAAGTCAAGACTGAAAAAGCAGGTCTCCAGTACACCCTGCTGGACTCAGTATCCAGTACTGATTATGCTATTCCTCCATTGCGAGTTATGAAATTGGGGATAGAAATTGCCAAGAAAAACAAAATCGCCGACTTCAAAGATCCCATAGGCACTATTCAAGTGAGCCAAGACCAAAAAGAAATACGAATTGACTCTGGCGAGGAAGCAGAAAAACTATGCCAACTCGTCAAAGCAGTCCACGAACTTGATCCAGACATTCTTGTGACCTCAGGCGGTGACTCATACCTCTTCGCGTATCTTGCAGAGCGAGCGAGCATAAGTAACGCTCTTAGCAGTTTTACTTTAAGCAGAGACAGCATGATATTTGCTCCGAAAACGCCTTCCGGTAAGACATACTTCTCATACGGACGTACCTTCTATAGAGCCACTCCAGTTAGGCTTTTTGGAAGAATTCACATCGACGAGAGCAACACCTTCATCTTATCCGAAGCAGGATTAGACGGACTTATTGAGGTAGCCAGAATCTGCCGAGTCCCACTTCACACTGCCGCACGCAACTCTATAGGATCAAGCATGTCCTCACTCCAATTCTACCAAGCCATAAAAGACGACGTGCTCATACCAAGAAACAAAAGCATACCTGAAGCCTTCAAATCCGCATGCGAACTCCTCATAGGCGACCGCGGAGGATTCGTCTATGAACCCAGAGTAGGCACCCATGACCACGTCGGCGAAGTGGACTTCAGCAACATGTACCCCAGCTTAATGGCAAACAATAATATATCCGCAGAAACCGTACTGTGCAAATGCTGTCCAGATTCGCCTCTGCGAATTCCAGAACTAAACTATCATATATGTACTAAACGCGTTGGTATTGTCCCTAAAACATTAAGGTTCGTCGTGGACAAACGAACTTATTACAAGAAAATGAAAAAAGAGGCCTCCGACCCGCAACTTAAAGAACTCTATGATAAACGGCAGATAGGGCTCAAATGGATTCTTGTCACTTGCTTTGGCTACTTAGGCTATAAAAACGCGAAATTCGGTACAGTGGATGGTCATATTGGAGTGTGCGCGTTTGGCAGAGAAGCCCTGTTAAAAGCATCACGAACTGCGGAAGAGCAAGGGTTTGAAGTAATCCATGGCATTGTGGATTCGCTTTGGCTTAAAAAACCAGACGCTGCCATAGAAGAGTACGAAAACCTTTGCGAAGCAATTACTAAGCAGTCAGGGGTGCCAATTAACTTTGAAGGCCGCTATAAATGGATAGTCTTTTTGCCCTCTAAAATGCACCCACGTATTGGTGTATTAAACCGATACTATGGGGTGATGGAAGACGGGAAAATCAAAGTGCGAGGCTTAGAAATCCGACGTCGAGACACTTCCCGCTTCGTATTAGATGCTCAAACAGAAATGATAAATACCCTTGCAACGGCAAACAACAGTGGTGAACTGCGCAGAAAAATTCCCGACGCCTTAGAAGTCGTAAGAAAATACCGGAAAAAGTTGCTGGATGGTGAAGTGCCTGTCTGGGACCTGATCGTCACCAAGCTCATGTCAAGAAAACTCGAGCGATATCGTCAACACGTTAGCCAGGTCATCGCGGCGGAGCAACTGATCAAGGAAGGCGTAGAGATCCATGCGGGGAATAGCGTAAAGTTCCTGTTCACTCACTCTGATAATAAGCGGCATGAACGCCGAGTCAAAGCAGCCCAATTAATTGAGAAGGGCGTAAACCCTGATACTAAAAAATACCTAATGCTTCTCTATGCTTCAGCTGCAAACCTGCTTAGCTTCGAAGGTTACACCACCGAATCAATCTACGACGCAGTTAGAGGACAAAAACAAAGGAGCCTTTCAGGATTCTAATAAAGACTCGGCTTCTTTGAACAAATATGGAACCTCAAGAAAGCCACGCTCAGGTTCGGAAGGAGAAGGGGCTTTGATAAAAAAAAGTGCAAGTAGCCTATGTTTTTCTAACATTGCCATTTATAGCGAGGAGGAAGGAAGGGCAATTTTTGCTAGCGAAAATTAGTAAAAATTGAGGGGGGTAGAGAAGGCGCATTCTTGCTGTGAGAATTACACTAAAATTGTAGATAGGGGTACGCCTTTCGATTAGTTATTTGTACAGCTAAAAGAGGGCATCCTTGCGGGTAAGCAAGACTTATGAAAACCTTTGTATGCGGTTATGGACACACAGTTTCGTAATTCAAAAAAAGATTCTAAACTGCTAACTTTTGCTTGTGACCCTTTTGAGAGCGGCGATGACGTTTTGTTTACCCATGGCAAGCACATATGGACCTAAACGTGGACCCTGCGGTGCACCCATCAAAATCTTGTATAGTGTCTTGAAAAAGCCGCTCGGCTGTATGCTATTGTTTTTTGCAGCATTAAAGATGGCGTTTTGTATTTTATCTGGTTCTTCTTCAGTTTCCAGTTCTGTTATTAACTCACTGATTGCTTTTTTCTCTTCGCTTGTTAGGGTTACATCTGTTTCTTTGATTTCTTCAAAGTCTCTAATCCAGTTCAAAGTGTACTCAATACGCTGGTTCAAGTTAGCATCCAAAGCTTGACCTTTTTGCAGGTAACCGTAGCTTTGCAGTTTCTCAGTCACGTAATCATTTACGCATTCTTTAGGCGCCATTTTAACCAGAAACGCCATTAAATTATAGGGCACGTGAACACCCGGCTTAGCCGGGGGCTTCATGACATAGCAGTACTCAAATAAACCTCTAAGCTTCGTGGCTTCTTTTTCGCCGACTTGTTTTTTGCTGAAATACACGTCTTCGAGGTAATCAAGCTCATTCATGTACAATGGAATATCTGACACGCCCAAGTTTCGTGTCCCAACAAACCGTTTAAGCATCAGCAAAAGCAGCGACTGTGGAGAACCATAACGAAACCACACTTGCGGTGTGAAAACGTTGCCAGCTGATTTGGATATTTTCTTTCCACTTTTATCAAGGAACATTTCGTATTTTGCGTGTGAAGGCGGCTCAAACCATAGAACTTCACGGCATATTCGGTCGTTGATTTTTACTGAATCAGCGATGTCTTTTCCGTAAGCTTCAAACCGTATATCCAACGCTTTCCAGCGGGCAGCGAATTCACCTTTCCAAGTTAATTTTCCCTCACCTTTACTTATGTCTGCTTCGCCTTCGTGCCCGCAGCCTTCGATTAGTCTGCCGCGAATCTCTAAGCCTTCGCATTTGTAGGAGACCTTGTCTGTTTTTTGGTCGAACTTGTAGGCTTTTGTAGTGTAGATGCGCCCGCAGTTGCTGCAGACGGGGAAGAAAGGCAGAACTTCTGTGTAGCGTTCTTGACCGACTTCTTGTTTAACAATTTCGCCTACTGCCTGGGCATTAGACAGTATGGTTCTAATCTCGTTTAACAGTAAACCTTTCTTGTAGACATCATTAGCTGAAAAGTAGCGGTATTCTATCCCGCACTTATCCAGAGATTCAAGCAGAAGCGAGCTCATGTGTTTACCGTAGCTTTCATGGCAACCAAACGGGTCAGGAATACTGGACACTGGGTAACCAAGATACTTCTCCAAATCTTTTGATAACCCAACCGGAACT
>Ga0187848_10000267_pt1 | contig 47751 bp, 36 predicted proteins | sample June2016WEW_4_40_FD_132424 | JGI IMG/M metagenome (GOLD analysis project Ga0187848, IMG submission 132424) | Peatland microbial communities from SPRUCE experiment site at the Marcell Experimental Forest, Minnesota, USA - June2016WEW_4_40 | ecosystem: Environmental > Terrestrial > Soil >... | reverse complement strand
GATCCCGCGCTCGCGCTCCTCGGGCGCGTTGTCGATCGAGTCGAACGAGCGAAACGCGTTCTTCGGGTTGTGCTTGGCCAACACCTTCGTGATCGCCGCCGTCAGCGTCGTCTTGCCGTGATCGATGTGCCCAATCGTCCCTACGTTTACATGCGGCTTCGACCGGTCAAACTTTTCCTTGCCCATGACTCTCTCTCCTTGGCCAGCGCGTGCCGGCGATTCACATCAAAACTAACTCAATCAATAATATGCGTACAACTTATAAAATTTTGCCCGCATCTCGGGTACGACCTGTTCCAGACTGGCCAGGTAGAACTCGCGGATCTGTCCCTGGTCGCCGTTGCCCAGGCGGTTGTACTCCGCGGCTGCGGCCGCGCCCAGAATGCCGGCGTGCAACACCAGTTCGAAGTCGCGGATGCGCAGCCCGGCGTGCTCGATCGACTTCAGAAAATTCTCAACCCTCGCTGCGGAGAAGGCCGCCTCGATGGCGGCATGCACCGCGTCGAAGTTCTGCGGATCGGCCACCGGAATCACTCCCTGCTCGCGCAATGCGGTCAACACGTCACTCCTGCACGGATAACAATCGTCAACAACTCCCTCCGTAGCGCCTGCAACAATCTGGAGCGGGAGACGGGAATTGAACCCGCGACCAACAGCTTGGAAGGCTGAGACTCTACCACTGAGTTACTCCCGCAATCTTTATTTTTCAATAATTTATAGAATAATCTGTCCCCACAATCCCCACATGAGCGATGGTGGCTATTGTCACGGCGCGCTGCAAACGAAACGTGACAGGAAGGTGAGGGACGCACAGGATCATCATATCAGAGAGGGTCGATTCGCAAGGCCACACGAGCACGGGGCGGCGAGGTCTGGGAATGGCGTTACCGCGTCCGTGGGAAGATGCGTCAGCAGATGTCTCCCGTCGCCGGCTTCCCTGCCGGGAAAGCGATGCGGCGGTATCTCGCCGCGCGGGCCGCATCGCATCTGCGTGCTTGACAGCCCACCCCTGCGGAGTCGAGCATCGAGCACGATGAGGCTTGCAAAACAGGAATAGCACTCACCAAGCAGGAACGGCTCATTTCCAAGGAAGCTCGGCGCTCACCCCGCCTCCAAATCCGACCGCTCGAAGAGAGAGAAGACCATGAGAGTTCATTCATCGCACCTGCGCATCCCCTCCTTCCGCCCGCTCGCCGCCCTCGCCTCGGTCGCGCTGCTGGCTGTCGCCTCAACCGCGCTCATCGCACAGATGGGCGGAGCACCCATGGGCGGCGGGCAACCGCCAGCCGCGATGCCCAGCCCGCCCGCAACCGCCAACGTCACCATCGCCGGGGGCAGCATCACCATCAAATACAACTCGCCGCAGATGCGCGGACGCAAGATCATGGGCGCGCTCGTCCCCTACGGCAAGGTGTGGCGGACGGGCGCGAACCCCGCGACCACCCTCATTACCACGGTGCCGCTGAAGTTCGGCACGCTGCTGGTTCCGGCGGGCACGCACACCATCTACACGCTGCCCAGCGCGGACGCCTGGCAGCTCATCATCAACAACCAGACCGGGCAATGGGGCCTGACGTACAACCAGAGCATGGACCTGGGCCGCATTCCCATGCTGGCCAAGCCGATGGCCGCGCCGCAGGAGGGGATGAGCCTCAGCTTCGAGAACACCACACCCACATCGACCGAGCTGCACATGCGCTGGGAGACGACCGACCGCTACGTCGCGATCACGGCGCCGTAATTTCTGCCAGGTCTGCGTCTCTGCTCACGCCGGCGAGATTGCTTCCTTTGGCCTCGGGACCGAGCGCAGTGACTACGGCGACGATGACGGCGACGATGACCACCGTCCCGGAGAGCGCGACGTTCAATGCGCCGCCGTTGTGGCGAGTGGCGTAGGCCGCCTGGAAGACCGCATTGCGCGACGAGAGCAGGTTTCCGAGCTGGTAGGCGACGCCGGGAAAGACAGCGCGCACCGGCCCCGGCGCCAGCTCGTTCAGGTGCGCGGGGATGATTCCCCACGCGCCCTGCACCATGAACTGCATCAGGAACCCGCCCGCGGCCAGGGCTGCCATGGAGTGCGACCAGGCCCACAGTGGCACCATGGGAATGGCGAATAGCGCGGCCAGAAGGATGGTCTTTCTGCGGCCGAGCTTTTCAGAGAGCGCCCCGCAGCAGATGCCGCCGACAAACGCGCCGACGTTGCCGATGGCGGCGATGAGGCCGACGTGGCTGTCGCTGATGCCGCGGTCGAGCAGGAAGGTTGGGTAGAGGTCCTGCGTGCCGTGCGAGAACGAGGTGAAGGCGGTCATCAGGACGACAAGAAAGAGAAAGCTTGGTATATAAGCGAGGGAGATCTTGAAGATCGCCCTGATGCGCGCCATATCGGTGCGAACCTTCGCAGCCAGGCGCCGCCGATTGCGGCTGGCGATCCATGTGGGCGACTCTTTGACCTTGAATCGCAGGTAGAAGGCGAGCAACGCGGGCAGCGCACCGATCATGAACATCACGCGCCAGTTTGTCATCATGCCGGCGCCGTGCAGGTGCGGGAAGAGCAGGCCAAAGACCGCAGCGGCCAGCAGGCTGCCGACGACATAGCCTTCCTGCAGCAGGCCGGAGAAGAAGCCGCGCCCCCGGGCTGGGAGGGTCTCCAGGGCGAGCGCGGCGCCGACACCCCACTCGCCGCCCATGGCGATGCCGAAGAGCGCGCGGCAGATGAGAAAGCTGTGCAGCGTGGGCGCGAAGGCGGAGGCAAATTCAAAGACGGAGAAGGAGACGACGTTGACCATCAGCGTGGGACGGCGGCCGTATCGTTCTGCCATTGCTCCGAACAGCAACGCGCCGACGGGACGCATGACCAGCGTCCAGAAGATGGCCTCGGCGACCTGCTTGACGCCGACGTGAAAGTCGGCGGCGATCGCCTTCAGGCAGAAGGTGAGCAGAAAAAAATCGAAGGCGTCGAGCGTCCAGCCCAGGAAGCAGGCAGAGAACGTGTTGCGCTGGGCCCGGGTAAGCGCACGGAGTTCACTGAAAAATGGCATCGCAGAATCCTAGCATTCTTCCATGACTGCAAGTTTGCCAGCATCCTGCGCGGCGTGGAGCTCATCCAACCAGTACGCCGCCTTCCGGATTGCGGCGAGTCTGAATGAAGAAAGAAGAACGAAAATACCGATGATGAAGAGACTGATCCTCACACTCACTCTGGCTGGAACCTTGCTTTCGGTCCATGCGTACGCCCAAACGTCCACCTGGGCCATCGACCCGGCGCACTCCAGCGTCAACTTCGAGATTGTTCACATGGGCGTCAGCCACGTCCACGGCGCGTTCGGCAACGTGAAGGGCACGGTCACGCTGAACGAGAAAGACATCACCAAATCTTCGGTGGCCGCGACCATTGACACCACCACCGTCTCGACCGGAGTAGCGCAGCGCGACACGCACCTGAAGACCGACGCCTTCTTCAACATTGCGAAGTACCCGGTAATGACGTTCCAGTCCACCTCGCTGACGAACTCCGGCGGCAAGCTGCGGCTGATTGGCGACCTGACCATCGACGGCGTGACGAAGAGCGTGACGCTGGATCTTGACGGCCCGACGCCGCCACAGACGATGCAGGGCAAGACGATCAGCGGCTTCTCCGCCAGCGGAACGATCAAGCGCAGCGACTATGGCTTCGGGGCGAAGTTTCCGCCGCCACTGATCGGCGATGAGGTGAAGTTCACCGTCGACGTGGAGATCGACAAGCAGTAGCGGCGATTACCTCACAAAGTGGAGGGTATGCGCAAAGAACCGTCATTCCGGCCCGGCCAGAGTGACGGTTTTGTGTGGTGGGACTGAATATCTGCCGCCCGGCTACATCTTTGCGCGCAGCGGCGTCACCTGGGCCACCGGAGGCAACGGGATGACCTCCGTCTCCTGCACGTAGCTCTTCAGCAACTGGTGGTGCAGGCAGTAGAGCGCGAGTTCGAGGCGGTCGCTGACGCCCAGCTTGTCGTATACCTTGCGCAGGTAGTTCTTGATCACCTGTTCGGTGGTGCCGATCTGGTAGGCGATCTCCTTGTTCCTCATGCCGCGCGTGATGCAGCTGATGATGGCCAGCTCTTTCTTGGTGAGCTTGGGCAGGACACGCGGGCTGGTCAGCGAGCTGGCCTGCGAGCGATAGGCCTCAATCACCCAACTGATGGACTGGTTGTCGATCCAGGTCTCGCCGTCGGCGATCTTGCGAACGCATTTGATCAGCAGGTCCGGGGAGATGGAGCGGGGCACCACGCCGCGTACGCCGCGGCGATAGAGCTCCACGATATTGTCTTCATCGGACTCCACCACCTGGACGATCAGCTTGGCGTCGGGGCAGCGCTTGACCAGGTCGGGGATGGCGTCGATGGTGCCGGCGATCAGTTGGCCTTCCAGGACCACCACATCGGTCGGGTGGCGTTCCAGCGCGGCGTACAGATTGGTCAGCGTCTCGGCCTGCGCCACCACCCGGATGTCGTCTTCCAGCGCGAATACCTTCTTCATGCCGACACGGTAGATTGCCTGCGAGTCGGCGAGGATGACGCGAATGCCCGGTGCAGCGCCAGGCTGTTCATGGTCGTTGTGAGTGGGCTGCACATGGCCGTTGGGGGCGGGTTGCATGTGGCCGATGGGCTTGGACTTTTCCGAATTGAGAGGTGAAGTCATCATTGATTTAGACCCTGAGAGAGTATTCGTCGATCACAACCGCCACCATCGATTCCTGTCCCATGTGTTGATGGCGCACAACTCGTCCCGTGCAGTGGATGGAAACATCGCTCGCCCAACCCATGACTTCCGACGGCATATCCATGGTGAACTCTATGCGGTTGCCTATCTTCGGCAGATAGGTGGTTGTGAACAGAAGGCCATTGGAGGAGATGTCTCGTGTTGTAGCTTCGACTATCCCATCCTCCGTCTTCAAATGGAGCGCAAGCCTGAGAGGGAAGCGGACAGCGGTCCGGATGGCATCCCTCGCTCCAAGCTTCTGCCAAACGGTCAAGATTCCTCCTTTGGAGAACCCATAATAGCCCCACATCGAGCCGTATGGTTACCAAAGTTTATGCTACTTGATCATTGTGCCACCCACCATTTGGGCACAATGACACATAAGTTGCATTTTTTTAGGCAAAGGTAACCAAGAATGGAATTGACACGGCCGGGCGGCCCGCCATTTCTGCCCCTGAGTCCCACGCCGCCTCATCAGTGGATCAGCGATTGGCGTCCATAAATGACTGAATCTCCTGAATTTCCTCGCGAGTTAGACGGTAGGTCACAGCCGGCCACACCCCCTCCACCTGCTGCGGGCTGCGCCCACCCACGATGGCCGCGGTGATGGCAGGGTTGGCCAGCGTCCAGGCGATGGCTACGACGCCCGCCGAGACGCCACGGCGCGCTCCGATCTGCCGGAGCAGATCGGCGAGAGCCAGATTACGGCTGAGCAGCGGTTCCTGGAACTGCTTTGCGTTGCGCCGGAAGTCGTCCTCCGGCAGGTTGGCGACCCGCTCTTTGGTCATCGCGCCGCTCAGCAGGCCGGATGCCTGCGGCGAGTAGTTGATGACGCCGATCCCGTGGTCCATGCAAAAGGGCAGAACCTCCGCCTCCACCGCGCGGTTGAGCAGCGAGTAGGGCGGCTGCAGCGATGTGATGGGAGCGATCTTCATGCAGCGCTCCATCTGCTCGACCGAGAAGTTCGACACGCCGATGTGGTGCACCTTGCCTTGGTGCTTCAGCTCGGCCATCGCGGTCCAGCCCTCTTCGATGTCAGCATCCTCCACCGGCCAGTGGATCTGGTAGAGGTCGATGGCCTCCACCTGCAACCGGCGCAGACTGTCTTCCACTTCGCGGCGGATCTCGAGCAGGGTGCGCTTGATCCCGCGCCTGTCGTCCCACACCATGCCGCTCTTGGTGAAGAGGAATGGCTTGACCGGCGACTGCTTCACCGCCTCCCCGACGATCGTCTCGGAGTGGCCAAGCCCATAGATCGCCGCCGTGTCGATCCAGTTGATGCCGAGGTCGATGGCCTTGCGGATGGCCGCGATGGATGCGTTGTCGTCCTGCGGTCCCCAGGAGAAAGCCCAGTTGCCGCCGCCAATGGCCCACGCGCCAAAGCCGATCGGCGTGAGCCACATCTCCGAATTGCCAAGCTGTCTCAACTCCATAGTCTGGCTCCCTGTTGCGTCGATCTTCCCCTGCGGTTATTTATTTTACTGGATTCCGCATCTCTTCTATGGCGACGAGTCTTACTCGTTCGCGTGGAAATAAGTTGTTGATACAGCGATACTTGATGGACTAATTGCTCTGTGACGCGGCACCCAGGGGCTTGACAGCACGGTTTGCGGCTCGGGATGGCGTGCAGCTGCCTCAGGCGTGGCGACTGCGCGTGAGGCGGTAGTAGATGGCCGGGGTGACGATGAGCGACAAGACCACGGAGACCAGCAGGCCGCCGATGACGGCAATAGCGAGAGGCTGTAGCATCTGCGAGCCCGAGCCGATGGCGAAGGCCAGGGGAAGCATTCCGCAGACCGCCGCGATAGCGGTCATTACGATGGGGCGAAGACGGCGCTGGGCGGCGTGGAGCATGGCTTCGCGGGCCAGGTCGCGGTTGGCGAAGGCATCGGGGTTGTCGAGCAGCTCGATCTCAGCCTGGGCGCGGAACTTCTCGTCGGCATCGAGCAGGAGGATCCCGTTCTTGGCGACGATGCCGATGACCATGATGAGCCCCATGAAGCTGGCGACGTTGAAGTCGGTGCGCGTGAGCAGCAGCGCCAGGACCACGCCGGAGATGGAGAGCACGGAGCTGCTGAGGATGGCGATGGGCGCGAAGAAGTTGCGGAACTCGGCCAGCAGCACGCCGAAGACCAGCGCCAGCGCGAGGACCAGAACGCGCAGCAGGTCGCGGAAGGACTTCTGCTGCTCCTGGTAGGTGCCTCCGTACTCGACGCGCACGCTGGAGGGGATGTGGAGGTTCTGGACGGTGGCCTGGACCTGCTGCATGGCGGACCCGAGGTCTGAGCCTTCCAGACGGCCGCTGACCGTGATCATCTGCTGCAGGTTCTCGCGCAGGATCTCATTCTGCGGCGGCAGCTCGGTCACCTGGGCCAGCGAGCCGAGCGATGCGGTGTGGCCGGAGCCGGAGTTGAAGACCGTGTTCTGGATGGAGTCGAGCGAGGTGCGCGACTCTTCAGGCAGGCGGACGCGGATGGTGTAGGGGCGGCCGTTGACGATCATCGGCTGGTTGGCGGGCAGGCCGTCGAGGATTGCGGTGGCATCGTCGGCAACCTCGCTGGGCGTGAAGCCGAGGCGGGCGGCGAGGACGGGATCGACCTGGAAGCTGGTGGCCGGGCCGGAGATGGTGTTGTCCACGCCGTTCTGCGTGTCGACCACGCCGGGAATCTTCTTGATGGCGTCCTCCACCCTGGGGCCGAGCTGGTTCAACAGGGCGGCATCGCTGGAGAAGAGCTTGATCTGGATGGGTTCGGGCGAGTTGGAGAGGTCGCCGATCATGTCCTGCAGGACCTGGGTGAATTCGATGTCGAGGGCCGGCTCGGACTTCCTGATCCTCTCGCGGACGTCCTCCATGATCTCTTCGATGTCGCGGTCGCGGTGCTGTTTGAGGCGCACGGTGAAGTCTCCGGTGTTGGCCTCGGTGACGGCGGCGAGGCCCATCTGCATGCCGGTGCGGCGGCTGGTGATCTCGACCTCGGGCGTGCTGCGCAGGATCTGTTCGACGTGCTGGAGGATGCGGTTTGTCTCTGTGAGCGATGTGCCTGCAGGGGTGAGGTAGTCGAGGATGAAGGCGCCCTCGTCCATCTCGGGCAGCAGATCGGAGCCGAGCGCGTTGTAGGCAAACCAGGTGGCCGCGACAAGCGCGATGCAGAGCGCGGTGAGAGCGATGGGCCGTGTGAGCGCCCATGTGAGGGCGCGCGCATGGAAGCTAAGGACGCGCCGCATCACGGGGCCGTCCACATGTCCCGCGTGCGCGGCTGCACGAGAGGGGTCGGCGGGGAGCGGTGCAATGGCGGAAGGCTCGGCATCGAGCACGGCGGGGCTGTCGACCGCCTTGCCGTGGGAGAAGAATGGAAAGAGCGGCTGGCGGGCTTTGCCGCCGGCGGGTTTGCGGACGCTCAGCAGCGAGAGCGAGAGCGCGGGGGTGAAGGTGACGGCGAGGGCGAGCGAGGTGAGCAGCGCCGCAGTCATGGTGACGGCGAGCGCGCGGAAGAAGCTGCCCGTCACTCCGGTGACGGCGATCAGCGGAAGAAAGACAACCACGGGAGTGATGGTGGAGAAGACCAGCGGAGTGGCGAGTTCATGCAATGCAATGCGAATGGCGGTTGTGCGCGACTGGCCCGCGTCGCGATGGACGACGATGTTTTCCACCACGACGATGGCGTCGTCGATGACCAGGCCGATGGCGGCGGCGAGACCGCCGAGAGTCATCAGGTTGAAGGACTGCCCGATGGCCCAGAGAAAGAGGATCGTAACTGCTACGGTTACAGGAATCACCATGCCGGCAACCAGCGAGCTGGACCAGTCGCGCAGGAAGAGGAAGAGAATCATGCAGGCGAGGACAAGCCCGATGAAGATGGCGTCGCGCACGCTGGCGATGGACTCGCGCACCAGCTCGGACTGGTCGTAGAAGGGGGTGAGATGCACGCCGGCGGGGAGGGTGCGGCTGAGCTGCGCGACCTCGGCGGCGACTCCGTTGGCAACCTGGACGGTGTTGGAGGTGGGCTGGCGGGCGATCTGGAGCAGCACGGAGGGGACGCCGTTGGCGGTGACGGTGGTGTAGACAGGCTCGGTGCCTGGATGTACGTCGGCCACGTCGGAGATGCGCACGGGAGCGCCGTTGGGGGTGGTCTTGACGACCAGCGAGGCGAGGTGGGCGATGTCGTGCGCCTGCGCCCCGACCAGCGCGAGGATGAGCTCGTGGTTGGCCTGGTAGAGGCCGGGCGATTCGATAATGTTGGAGTTCTGCACGGCGTTGACGAGGTCGGTGAGGGTGACGCCGGAGTTCTGCAGGCGGGCGAGGTCGGGAACGATGTGGACCTCGGGAACCTGACCGCCCTGCACGGTGACGGTGCTAACGCCGGCGACGCGGTTCAGCGGCGGCTTGAGGTCGTAGGTGGCGATCTCCCAGAGGCGCGTGGGGGAGATGGTGTCCGGCCCGCGGTTGTCCGCGGTGAGCGCGTAGCCGAGGATGGGGAAGGTTGCGAAGGTGAGCCGGTTGGTGGTGATGACGGCGGTGGCAGGCAGCGTCTGGCGGACCTTGGAGAGGGCGGCATCGGCCAGTTGCAGAGTGTGGAACATGTCCACGTTCCAGTCGAAGAAGAGGCTCACCTCGGCCGAGCCGCGGCTAGTGGTGCTGCGCACGGTGAGCAGGCCGGGCACGCTGTTGACCGCGTCCTCGATGGGTTTGGTGATGGTGACCTGCATCTGCTCGACCGGCATGACGCCGTTATCGACGCCGATGACGACGCGGGGAAAGTTGGTGTCGGGGAAGACCGCGGTGGGAACCTGGAAGGCCGCGTAGACGCCCGCCAGCGAGAGCACAACAACCAGAAAGAAGATGGTGCGCGAGGTGCGCGAGAGCCAGAACGACGACTCCTGTGGCATGGCCGAAGATGACGATGGCGCGCGCAGGCTCACTCGGCGTCCTTTCCGGAATCTTCGGCCGCGCCGATCTTGACCCTGGTGTTCTCGTCGAGTCCGTACGCGCCGGTGGAGATCACCATGTCGGCTGGAGTGAGGCCGCTGAGAATCTGCACCGCGTCCGCGTTCTGGATTCCCAGCGTGACGGTGTGCTTGTGCGCGGTGGAGTCGGGCGCGATCACCATGACGAACTTAGAGCTTCCGTCCGGGCTGCTCTGGATGGCATCCGCGGGAACGGTGAGTGCGTTGGAGATGGTGCGGCCCTGGATGGACGCGTGGACCGGCGTTCCCGCCTTGAGCGCGCTCCTGGCGTTCTCCACGCGCAGCCACACCTCGACGGTTGTGCTGCCGGGATCGAGCGCGGGACTGATGAGCGAAACCTTGGCGGGTACGGGCCCGGCGACGCCGGGGACGGTGAGCGTGGCCGGAGCGCCGATCTCGAGCTGCTGGGCCTGCATCTGCGCGATGTGCAGCTTGGCAATGAGCGCGGAGGTGTCCATGACGGTGATGAGCGGAGTTCCGGCGGCCGCGGTCTCGCCGGCAAAGAGCGGGCGGTCGGTGACGACGCCGGCGATGGGGCTGCGAATCTCGGTGTAGCTCAGTTCGGCCTGTGCGCCGAGATACTTCCCTTTGGCGGAGTCGAGATTCCCCTGCGCGTTCTCCAGCGCGGCCTTGTGGCTGACGCTCTGCATCGAGTCAAAATGCTCCTTGGCGATGTCGTATGTGGCCTGCGATTCCACCAGCGCCGCCTTGGCGGTGTCCAGCTCGCGCCCGGGAATCGCACCCTGCGTGAAGAGCTGGCTGCGCGCGGTAACGATGGACTGGGCGAGGTCGAGATTGGCCTTGGCCTGCGCCAGATCGAGCCGCGCCTTGGTCAGGTCTTCGGGCGCGGTGGCCTTGGTTGCCGTATCGAACGTGGCCTGCGCGGCGGTGTAGCTGCCCTGATTGTCCAGCGCCGCGGCGGAGAGATCGCTGTTCTCCAGCGTCGCCAGCAGTTCGCCCTCGTGGACCTGCGAGCCGCGCTGCACATAGAACTTCTTCACCGGCGCGCTGACCTTGGGCGAGATGGCGGCCTGCGCCAGCGGCGAGAGGATGGCGTCCGCTGCAATCTGCTCATGGATGTTCCCCTGCACCGGATGCGCGGCCTGAACGGCGACCACGGGCGCGGGCGCCTCCTCGGCCTTCTTGCAGCCGAGAGGCAACAACAGCGATGCGCAGAGGAGGAGGGCCGGGCGCTGGAGCGCGCGCGATGCGAGGCGTGGAAGAAGGCTTGGCGGATTAATCATTTAGATCGTTCCTGTCAGCAACTGAAGGTTCGCGAGAGCGGTCTGGTAGCGGACGATGCCGTCCTCGCGGGCAAGTTCGGCGGTGGTCAGCGAGTTCTCCGCATCCACGACTTCGAGAATCGGCGTTTCACCGGCGGAGTAACTGAGCCGCGTGAGGCGAAGGCTCTCCGCCGCGGTGGTTACGCTAAGGTCCAGGCTTTCGAGCTGGTCGTGCGCGGCCACGGCTTCGGCGTAGACCTCTTCCAGGTCGGCGATGAGCTTGCGCTGGGTGTTGGTGAGCGCGGCACGCGCCACATCGCGGTTGATCTCGCTCTGGCGAATGCGGTCGCGTGTGGCAAACCAGTCCCAGAGCGGGATGTTCAGCGTGGCGCTGGCGGAGTAGCCGAGGTTGCGGTCGCCAAGCTGGTTGTAGCGCGCGAACTGCGCGGCGTCGATGCCATAGGAGTAGTTGAGGGAGAGATCGGGCAGGTATCCCAGGCGGGCGGAGGTGACATTCAGGTCGGCAAGATGCGCGCTGGCCAGTGCGCTTGCCAGTTCCGGATTGTGCCTGGCCAGCGCCGCCTCCACGTCGGCGCGCGCGGGCACCGGGGGTGGCGCGTCAGGCACGGCCAGTGTGTACGGCGTGCGCGGATCGGGAAAGAGCAGCACGGCAAGGTCGAGCCGGGCGCGGTCTGCCTCCAGGCGCGCATCCGTCAGGTCGCGGTCGCGCTGTTGCTGCTGAAGCTGCGCCTTGACGACGTCGGCATGGGCGACTTCGCGGGCCGTCTCGCGCTGCTGGGTGAGGGTGGTGAGGCTTGCCGCCTCGTTGGCCGCGCGCTGGGCCACCGCGATCCGGCGGCCGGCAGAGGAGGCTGTGTAGAAGAGCCCGACGACGCTGGCGACCAGGCCGCGGCGGGCGACCTCAAGTTCGGCCGTGGCGACGGAGAGCGAGGCCGATGCCTTGCTGGCGGCATTGAACTGCTGCAGGCCGATGTTCTCCGTCACCGAAGCCTGACTGAGGTATTCGTGAACGCCGTTGTTGGCGATGAAGCGGGGCAACGAGGCGCTGCGTTGCTGCGGGTCCTTCAGCTTTGCCGGATCGGGGATGAGCCCCGCGCCGCCCTGGGTGTAGATGAACTGATTGTTATAGACGGCGTTGGGCAGCATCGCCGCGCGGGCGATGGACTGATCGAGCGCCGCATTGCGGCTGGCCGCTACTGCGGCCGCGAAGGTTGGCTCGTTGGCGCGCGCGCGCGCAATCGCATCGTCCAGGGTGATGGCAGCGGCAGGCGGCTGCGCGGCAACAGACGCACTCTGTGGCGCAGCCTGCTGTTGGACAGCCAACGCAGCCCGTGGCGCATCGACCGCCGCACTTGGCTGCTGGGCAAAGGCTGCCGTCGCCAGGGACGCGAGGCAGGCGAGTTGCAGCAGGCGCTTGTGCGGGCGGCGAAGAGTCATTGGTGCGTGAAGAAGTGGCATAAGGCGTAATCGGACCGTTCCTGCAAAACAAGGAGCGCACTGGCCGTCCGCTGCTCCCTGTGGCCCCGTGCGGAAGCGGGCGTTTAGTTCGGGCGCGAGCAGTGCTTTCCGTCGCTCCAAGTCTAACTGTGCCAGCATGGGCTTAAGCAAAGATTAAGGCAGAAGTGGAAGAGTAGATTGAATCCTGATGAGAGTCCTGGTTGTTGAAGACGAAGTCCGGCTGGCCAACAACATCGCCGAAGCGCTGCGCGAGCGCTGCGGCTTCGCGGTGGACTGCGCCGAAGATGGCACGGACGGCGCCGCGCTCACCGAGTTCAAGCACTACGACCTGTTGCTGCTCGACCTCATGCTGCCGGGCCTGGATGGACTCAGCATCGTGCGCCAGGTCCGCCGCCGCAAGGACATGACCCCCATCCTCATCCTCACCGCGCGCGACCAGCCGGCGCAGGTGGTGGAACTGCTGAACGCCGGGGCCGACGATTACCTCACCAAGCCATTCGACCTCGGCGAACTGCTGGCCCGAGCCAAGGCGCTGATCCGCCGCGGCAAGGGCGCCTCGCAGCCGGAGCTGACCGTGGGACGAATCAGCCTGAACACCGTGGAGCAGACGGTGCGCTGCGCGGGCGAACTGATCGACCTGTCGCCGACCGAGTACCGCCTGCTGGAGTATCTGATCTTCCGCCCGCGCGCCATCGTCTCCGCGCGCGAGCTGCTGGAGCATCTGTACGACTACAACTGGCAGCACCACTCCAACGTCATCGAGGCGCACATCTCCAACCTGCGCAAAAAACTCCGCGCCGTGGGTGAAGAGACCACCATCGCCACCCTGCGCGGGCGCGGCTATCGCCTGGAAGCGCCGGAGCAGCAACGATGAGCGCCGCGGCAATCAGGACGCATTCTCTCAGCCGTCAACTGATCGGCGGAGTTCTGCTGGCGGAGCTGCTGTGCGCCGCGCTCTTTTCGGCGGTCGCCATCGGCCACGAGATGCATGGTCGGCGGCGCGCCTTCGACGTGATGCTGCGCGGCCGCGCGGACTCGCTGATGGGAGCGGTGCAGGACGCCGAAGACCCCGAGGACAATGTCACCGTCGACCCCACGGAGCTGGTCCTGCCCGCGCAGGATGTATACGAGGTGCTGAGCCCGAGCGGCCGCGTGCTGGGCCATTCGCCCGGCTCGTCCGCCAATCTTCTCGCGGAGCTAAGTTCATCGCGCACTCCAGGCACCTTCAACTTCAGGGCCGGACGAGAGCACTACCGCGCGCTGCGCTTCGATGGCGTGCGCGTGATCGACCGCGAAGAGAACGGAGGCTATCGCCGCCCGGTGACGGTGCTGTACGCCTCGCCCACCCGCGACCTGTGGCATGGAGCGGTGGAGGCGGTGTGGTTTTACATTGCTGCAAGCGCTCTATTGTTGGCCGTCACCGGATTTGCGCTGGTCTGGTTCCTGCGCCGCCGTCTTTCGCCGCTGCAGGAGCTTGCCGCCATCGCAGGCCGCGTCTCGACGCGCTCCTGGGAGTTTGTGCCGCCGGCTGCTGTGCTTCGCACCACGGAGCTTGCGCCCATCGCACTCTCCATGGAGGAGCTGCTGAGGGGACTGCGGCTGGCATTCGAGCGCCAGCGCCGGCTGACCGGAGACGCCGCGCACGAGTTGAAGACTTCCATCGCCGTGCTGAAGTCCAGCCTGCAACTGCTGTCCATGGCGCCGCGAACGGCGGAGCAGTACGAGGCCGGACTGGAGGGCCTGCAGCTCGACTCCGAGCGCATGGAAGAGCTGGTGAGCCGAATGCTTACGCTGGCGCGGCTGGAAGAGGCCGCGGTGGAGCAGAGCGAGTCCTGCGACTTGCAGCCGGTGGTGCGCGAGGTTGCGGAACGGCTGCGCCCGCTCGCCGAGCTGAAGCAGGTCGTGCTGGAGGTCAGCGCGGCAGAGGCGCGCACCGTCGCCATGCCGGCCGGAGACGCAGAGCTGCTCTGCTCGAACCTGATCGTGAACGCCTTGCAGCACAGCGCGGCGAACGGGCGCGTCTCTGTGGTGGTGCAGGCGCTGGATGGAGTTACCCAACTGCGAGTCGCCGACCGGGGCGATGGCATCCCCGCATCCGCGCTGCCGCACGTGTTTGAGCGCTTCTTCCGCGCCGACCACTCGCGCAGCCGGGCCAGCGGCGGAGCAGGGCTTGGACTGTCGATCTGCAAGGCCATCGTCGAACGCTCCGGCGGGACCATCCACATCGAGAGCGCGGTGGGAACGGGTACCGAGGTTACGGTGACCCTGCCCGCCCGGCAAATCTCAGCGCAAAACTGAAAACGTCTTCCGCGCAACACGGAAGACGCAATCAGTGAAACGCAGTATTGTCTTTAACTCAAGAAGAACGCGCCACCCGGCTGCATTCCTTCAGAATAGGCGCCGATCAGACGTGCTGCACGGCCTGGGCGAGGTGGCTGAGGGTGCTCTTGGCGTCGCCGTAGAGCATGTTGGTGTTGGACTTGAAGAAGAGCGGGTTCTCCAGCCCGGAGAAGCCGCGCCCCTGGCCGCGTTTGAGCACGATGACGCTCTTGGCGCGGTCCACTTCCAGAATGGGCATACCGGCGATGAGCGAGTTGGGATTGTCGCGCGCGTCGGGATTGACGACGTCGTTGGCGCCGATCACGACGGCCACATCGGTGGAGGGGAATTCGGGGTTGATCTGCTCCATCTCGTAGAGCTGCGAGTAGGGGACGTTGGCCTCGGCCAGAAGCACGTTCATGTGTCCGGGCATGCGTCCGGCGACGGGATGGATGGCGTACTTGACGGTGACGCCGCGCGACTCCAGCAACTCGCCCAGCTCGCGCACGGCGTGCTGCGCCTGGGCGGTGGCAAGGCCGTAGCCGGGGACGAAGATGACGCGGTTGGCAAAGGCAAGCTGCATGGCCGCGTCGTCCAGCGTAATCTCGCGCATCACTCCGCCGACGTTGGTTGAGGCCGTGGCGATAACCGCGCCGAAGCCGCCGAAGAGCACGTTGGTGATGGACCGGTTCATCGCCTTGCACATCAGCACCGACAGGATGAAGCCGGAGAAGCCGTCCAGCGTGCCGGCGATGATCAGGACGTTGTTGCCTAGCACGAAGCCGGTGGCGGCTGCGGCCAGGCCGGCGTAGCTGTTCAACAGCGACATGACGACGGGCATGTCTGCCGAGCCGATGGGGATGACCAGCATGACGCCGAAGACGAACGCCACGCCCAGCATGGTGTAGAAGGCCGCGATGACGGAGGGGTGCATCCAGAAGTAGACGAAGCTGCCCGTCATGATGAGAAAGATGACCAGGTTGATGGCGTTCTGGCCGCGGAACTGGATGGGTTTGCCAGGGATGGTGCCGTGCAGCTTGCCCGCCGCGATGAGCGAGCCGGTGGTGGTGAGCGCGCCCAGCATGACTTCAAATCCCAGTGCGCCGCGCGTGACGACGGTCATCTCCGAGCCGCGGATGATGAACTCGCCGACGCCGACCAGCGCAGCCGCCAAGGCGCCAAAGGCGTGGGATAGCGCGGTCCGCTGCGGCATCGAGGTCATGGGAACGAAGAGCGCCATCCATATGCCGATGATGGAGCCGATGGTGAGCCCCACGAGGATCCATTCCCAGGTGACGATGTGCGCGCCAATCAGCGTGCCGACGATGGCCATGAACATTCCGCCCTCGGCCATGAACATTCCGCGCCGCGCCGTCTCCGGATGAGACATGCCCTTCAAGGCGAGTACGAAGAGGATGGAGGCGACCAGGTAAGTCGCTTCCATGAAGTAGGAAGTGAGGCTCATTGGGACGCCCCCGCGGCAGGCGCCTTCTTCCCCTCGTCCTTGCGCTTGCCGAACATCTTCAGCATGCGGTCGGTGATGCCGAATCCGCCGACCACGTTGATGGTGGATGCGGTGACGGCGATAAAGCCCAGAATGTGCGCAACTGGCGAGTGAGTGGCCCCGGCCAGAACCAGCGAGCCGATCAGCGAGATGCCGCTGATGGCATTGGTCGCCGACATCAGCGGCGTATGCAGCAGGGGCGGCACGCGGCTGATGACCTGGTAGCCCAGGAAGGCGGCGAGAGCGAAGACGTAGACCGAAGCGATCAGAACAGCAGGATTCATAGGCCTCTCGGGTTTATTGCGAAACTGTTTGACTGCCCGCCGCGGCTTCCAGTGCCGAAGCCACGCGCGGATTGACGACCTTGGCCTGATGGGCCACGCAGGAGCCGCTGAGAATCTCGTCCTCCATGTTGAGGTGGAGCGCGCCGTCCTTGACGATGAGGGCGAGGAAGTTGGAGATGTTGCGCGAGTAGAGCTGGCTGGCGTGGCCGGGAACGGCGGCCGGCAGATTGAGCGGGGCAAGCAGAGTCACTCCGTTGTGCACCTGGGTCTCGCCCGGCTTGGTCAGCTCGCAGTTTCCGCCGCCAGCGGCTGCCAGGTCCACCAGCACCGTGCCGGGACGCATGTTCTCCACCGCATCGCGGCGCAACAGCAGCGGAGCGGGCCGGCCGGGAACCTGCGCGGTGGTGATGATGACGTCGGCGGTCTTGGCGGTCTTGGCGATCAGGTCGCGGCCACGGTCGAGCGCCTCTTCGCTCAGCTCCTTGGCGTAGCCTCCCTTGTCTTCGGTGGCAAGTCCGCCCAGGTCCACATCCAGGAACTTCGCGCCCAGCGACCGCACCTGCTCGCCCGCGGCGGCGCGTACGTCGTACGCCTCCACCACGGCGCCCAGGCGGCGCGCGGTGGCGATCGCCTGCAGGCCCGCAACTCCTGCTCCGATCACAAAGACCCGCGCCGGCGCAATGGTCCCCGCCGCGGTCATCAGCATGGGGAAGAGTCGCGGCAGCGTGTCGGCGGCCAGAATCACCGCCTTGTAGCCGGCGACGGTGGCCATTGACGACAGCGCGTCCATGGCCTGCGCGCGCGTGATGCGCGGCACCAGCTCGACAGAGAACAGCGTGACCCCAGTCTCGATGGCCGGAAGCAGCGCGGAGGGGTTGTCCAGCGGACGCAGAAAGCCGATCACAACGCAGCCGGGCTTGATCTTGCGCTGGTCCTCGGCCGGGGGCGCGTTGACCACGGGCAGGATGTCGGCGGAGGCGAGAAGCGCGGCGCGATCGGTCGCCAGCGTCGCTCCGGCCTGCGCGTACGCCTCGTCGAGAATCCCCGACTTCACTCCCGCGCCGGCTTCCACCGCAACCTCAAGGCCATTGGCGATCAGCTTCTTTACGGCGTCGGGAAGCAGCGCAACACGGGTCTCTCCAACGGCTGCTTCCTTCACAATAGCAAGGCGCAAGACATTTCCTCCAAGCCGGTCAGGCTCGCACGGTCCAACCGGCCATCGGGGGCCGGTTACAGATGGTTTGCACAGTTCCGGCGTGAGCTTGCAGCCGGTTGCAAGATTGAAGCTCCTGTTCCTTCTATCCTACTACGCTGCCCGAACTGAGTTGTCGCCGGAAGCTGCCCCAACGCGGCGTTATTGCCTGAAAAAACGGATGTTGACACTTAATGTAGATGGAGAGAGAGACGCTGGATGTGACATATATCACTGCTGGCCCCATTCGAGGTCCGCGCGGACGCGCATGGTCCGGCTTCAGCAACGAGGCTCAGATGTAATCGCGGAAGAGCTCCTCGGAGGGCGCGGGAATCACTCCGCGGGAGACGAGCATTCCTTCTTCGGCGGCGGCCTTCGATCCGGCTTCGACGGCGGCCTGCACGCTGGATACATCGCCCGCCATCAGCATAAAGCCCTTGCCGCCCAGGGCCATTGCCAGATGGACGCGTAGCAGGGTGACGTTGGCGGACTTGACGGCCGCGTCCGCTGCGTCGATGATGCTCGACGCGGAAAATGTCTCGATGACGCCGATGGAGCGCAATTGCGAGGGGTTGATCTCCACGGATTGCGAGATGGCATGAAGCACGGAGGGGTGGACGCGGGCGATCTGACGCCGCTCGATGAGCGAAGCGCCAGCGGCAGCGCCTCCCGCCTCTACTGCGGTGGTCACTGATGCCACGTCGCCGGCGATGGCGATCAGAAACTTGCCGGAGCAGATGCTGCGCGCCATCAGGACCTGGACCTTGGCGGCCTTCAACATCACGTCCTCAACCTGATAGCCGGTGGCAACGCTGGAGAGTTCGATGAGTCCGATCGATTGAATATCAGCCACGAGGTTGGCTCCTTCCGAGCTTCGTCTTACGCGTCAAGCCAGTCCGATTCGAGCTATGCATCGATCACCACCGAGTCGTGCGTGAGCCGCGCCACGCCGCGAATGCTGGCGTGGATGCGCGCTCCCAGCTTGCCCTCCTCGGGTGCGGCCAGCAGGTCGCCCACGTTCACCTTTTGTCCCGTCTTGACCACCGCAACCGCAGGCGCGCCCGCGTGCTGCTTCAACGGCAGAGTGACGCGGCTGGGCGAGAAGCTGTGTTCGGTCAGCGGGCCGACGTTGTGGAACTCGGAGAGCCCCAGCCGCGAGATCAGGCGCGACATGGGCACGCGGCGGTAGTCCGCCATGGGATGCGGCGTCACCGACTCCGGCGTTCCGGTGAAGAAGAGCCCGTTGGCGCGCGCCGCGGGCTTGGACTGCACGCAGACGTTCTTGGGGTCGAGGTCCTCCGGGCAGGCGTACAGGCTGCACAGGTTGCACTCGCAACAGTAGAGCGTGCCGGCGACGATCTCCGCCGGGCTGGGGCTGAAGCCCAGCGACTGCATGGCGCGGTGCGGCTGGATGGGATGGCCCAGCAAATAGCGCGGGCAAAACTCCGTGCAGAAGCGGCACTGGTCGCAGGCCGAGCGGCCGACGCGCGCAATCACCGGCCACTTGGCGGCGTGGCGTTCGATCAGCTTGTGCGAGGAGGGTAGAACGACAATGCCGCCGGTCGTCTTGGTGACAGGAACGTCTAGACCAGCGGCGGGACGCGCCATCATCACGCCGCCCAGCAGCACGCTGAAGTCGCCGACCGTTGCTCCGCCCGCGGCTTCGATCACCTCGCCGATGGTGATGCCGATGGGCACGCGCAACGTGATGGGGTTGCGCACCGCGCCGGCGACGGTGAGATACTTCTCGGTCACCGGCTGGTCCAGCCCAATGTTCATCAGGGTCTCGATGTTGGCCACCATTGCGTCCACGTCCTTGGGCAGCCCGCCGGGAGGGATGACGCGGCCGGTGACGATGTGGACCAGGATGAACTCGTCGCCCGCCGGGTAGGCGTCCGGCAGCAGCGCGACGCGGATGTTTTTGGGCGTCTGCTGCTCCATCGCGGCGATGATGTCGTGGTACTTCTCCTTGATGCCGATGACGCCCTGCGGCGCGCCCACCATCTCCATGGCCGCGATCATGCCGCGCAGGAACGGCTCGGAGAGGTGGTGCAGCAGCTCCTTGTCCTTGTGCAGCAGCGGCTCGCACTCAGCCGCATTGGCGATCACCAGCGGCACGCGCGTCCCCAGCTTCACCGCCGTGGGAAATCCCCCGCCACCTGCGCCCACAATGCCCAGCTCGCCCACGCGAGCTGGGGTCATCGGTTGCGATCTACCTTTGGCCGCAGCCATTAGCGCTCCACCTGCCTCTGGTGCCATCGGGCGAAATCCTCAAAGTCGTTCACGATTCTGATTGACTCTGACAGTCAATATACGATATGGTTTTTATGCAGTCAAGAACGTTCATAGTCCGTCAGAATTGGTAGTTTGGCGGACTTATCAGTTAGTAGTTCATCGTTAACTTAGTCCGTAGTAACAACTGGTGCAATATGTAGTTTGTCACTACGGAATGCATTCCGCTGCGCTGCAATGCAGTTCGCCAAACTGAATCGTTCGTCACGATGATATGTCTGATCCCCAATATCGGCAGCACGTCCTTCAAGTACCGCGTGCTGAAGATGCCGGAGGAGACGGTGTTGGCCAATGGACGGGTGGAACGGATTGGGCAGCCCGGCGGCGATTGTCCCGACTACCCCTCCGCGATCCGCAAGTGCATTGCCGATGTGGTGGGCCCCGGCAAGGCGCTGAAGAGCCTGTCGGAGATTGAAGCGGTGGGATTCAAGGCGGTTCATGCCGGCCCGCTCTCCGGCCCGTGCCTGGTGAACGACGAGCTGCTGGCGGCGATGGACGCCTTCTCCTTCTTCGCGCCCGCGCACAATCCTCCGTATATCGCCGCCATGAAGGCCTTTCGCGACGCACTGCCCGGCGTGCCTCTGGTCGCGGTCTTCGAGACCATTCCCTACGCATCGCTGGACGAGGCTGCCACCGCCTACGCGGTGCCGTACGAGTGGCGCACGGAGTTCGGCATACGCCGCTATGGCTTCCACGGAGCGAGCCATCGCGCGGCCAGCGAGAATGTGCGCAAGCAGTTCAATAAGCCCAACCTGCGCCACATCTCCTGCCATCTGGGAGGAAGCTCCAGCATTGCGGCCTTCCGCGACGGGGTGGCCATCGACACCAGCTTCGGCACATCGCCGCAGTCCGGCCTGCCGCAGAACAATCGCGTGGGCGACATCGACGCCTTCGCCGTGCTGTACATGATGAAGAAGCTGGACTTTGGCCCGGACGAGATGGCGCGCATTCTGGGCAGCCAGTCCGGCCTGGCGGGGATCAGCGGCACCAGCGGCGACATGCGCGACATGGAAGAGGCGGCTGCGGCGGGCAGCCACCGCGCGCGGCTTGCGCTGGATGTGTATGTGCGCGCCATCCGCCACTATCTTGGGGCGTTCATGCTGGAGCTGGACGGGGTGGACGTGATCAGCTTCTCCGGCGGCATCGGCGAGAACAGTTGGGAGACTCGCGCCGCGGTGTGCCGGAACCTGGCCTCCTTCGAGATCGAGATCGACGAGGCGGTGAACCGCGCGGCGCGCACCGCGCAGGTGATCTCCAGCAAGACCTCCGCCGTCACGGTGCTGATCGTTCCGGCGGATGAAGAGAGTGTGGTTGCGCGCGACACCGTGAGCGTTGTCGAACGGGGCGCAGTGAAGCGGGAAGGTATAGGGAAATCAATCGAAGCAGCGAGATGAACCCGAGCGTGGTGAGTCAGGTCAGACTATGGCAAGTGGAAGCGCAGCACTAACGAAACCGTCTCAAACGATCGACCGGTCGGTGGTGGAGCAGATCGTTCGTCAAGTCGCATTGGAGTATCTTGGCCGCGATGGCGCGGGCCGCGCAGCCGGCGAAGCTCCGTTGCTGACCGTGCTGGCCTCGGCGCGGCACATGCACATCTGCCGCGCGGACATGGACGTTCTGTTCGGGCCGGGCACGGAGCTGACGGTCTACAAGGAGCTGTACCAGGCGGGCAACTTCGCCGCCAACGAGAAGGTGACGATCATTGGACCGCGCAGCCGCCTGATCTCCAACCTGCGCATCCTGGGGCCGATGCGCAAGCAGTCGCAGGTGGAGCTGGCGTTCACCGACGCCATCAGCCTGGGCTTCGACGATATCCCGGTGCGTCTCTCCGGCAACATCGCGGGAACGCCGGGCGCGATCATCATGGGGCCGAAGGGCAACATCGAACTGAAGGAAGGCATCATTCGCGCGGCCATCCACGTGCACATGAACCCGGGCGAGGCAGCCTACTTCGGTGTCAAGCAGGGCGACCTGATGAAGCTGCGCGTGGGCGGAGCGGCCAGCACGACCTTCAACAACGTTCACGTCCGCATCGACCCAACCTCACGGCTCAACGTCCACATGGACACCGACGAGGCCAATGCGTGCGGCCTGCATCTGACCAAGGACATTGAACTGCTGAAGTAAGGTTTCAGGGAATCAAGGGTTTTAGCAATTCGGAAGGAAGAAGAGAGGACTCGATGAAACAAGCGCTTGGAATGATAGAAACGAAGGGCTTGGTCGCGCTGTTCGAGGCGACTGACGCGATGCTGAAATCCGCAAACGTGACCTTTACCGGCTGGCAGTCGGTGGGGTCGGGACTGGTCACTGCCTTTGTTGAAGGCGACGTGGCCGCGGTGAAGGCCTCAACCGATGCCGGCGCGGAAGCCGCATCGCGGATCGGCGAGGTGGTCAGCGTTCAGGTGATCTCGCGCCCCCACGACGAGCTGCCCTCCTTCGTGCAAGCGGAGAAGAAGGCCGCAATCAAGAAATAGCTGAGCCATCCCACCCTTGCGGCAAAGACAAATACGCCACAAGGATGGGGCACCCAGCCACCGGAAGAGATTGCCCCAGCGGGCAGAGGAGACAAGATGAGTGAAGCAATTGGATTGATCGAAACAAAGGGCCTCGTCGGACTGGTCGAGGCAAGCGATGCGATGGTGAAGGCTGCCAGTGTGGAGCTGGTGAAGACCGTGCAGATTGGCGGAGGATTTGTGACCGCGATCGTGCGCGGAGACGTAGGCAGCGTGCGCGCGGCCGTGGATGCCGGAGCGGCCGCAGCCAAGGCAGTCGGCGAACTGGTGGCCTCGCATGTGATCGCGCGTCCGCACGATGCGCTGGTCGACAGCTTTCTGAAGTAAGTCGAACCAAGGTTCTAAGTACAAGGTTCGAGGTTCGAGGGATTGGACACGAGCCACTGATAATTACAGAACTAGGAAGATTGGGAGAAACGAAATGGCCAATGAAGCGATTGGAATGATTGAGACGAAGGGCCTGGTAGCCCTGGTGCAGGCCACCGACGCGATGCTGAAGGCGGCAAGCGTCGAGTTCGTCGGATGGAACAAGGTTGGCAGCGGGTTGTGCTCGGTCTTCGTTCAAGGCGATGTAGGCAGCGTGCGCGCGGCGGTGGATGCGGGAGCGGCAGCCGCCAAGGAAGCCGGCGAGGTGATGAGCGTGCATGTGATCGCGCGGCCGCACAGCAGCCTGGGGTCCGTATTGCCGAAATAGCTGATGCGAACGCCGCGCAGGGCACAATCCTGCGTGGCGCAATGAGGTGAGCGGACATGTTTATCGCAAAAGTAATCGGCAATGTCGTCTCCACGCAGAAGAACGAGAAGTTCCGTGGGATGAAGCTGCTGCTGGTCCAGCCGTACATCAACCGGGAGGGCCGGCTGGAGATCTCCGGCAGCTCCGTGGTGGCGGTTGACAGTGTTGGCGCGGGAATCGGCGAGTGCGTGTTGTTTACGCAGGGAAGCTCGGCGCGGCTGACGCCGGCGACCAAGGATGCGCCGGTGGATGCGGTGCTTGTCGGCATCGTGGATACGGTCGAGGTCGACGGCAAGATATTGGAGAAGCCGTAAATGATGGGCTTGGAGAAAGTATGACGAACCAGGAACAGGTGATCGCGGAGATTGCGCGGGAGGTTGTGGCACGGCTCCGCGCCCAGATGCAGCAGGCGCAGCCGGTGCCGTTGCCAGCCAGCGCGCCGGCATCCGCTAGACATGCCAGCAGCGCGGACGCGCACGACGGCGTCTTCCTCACCGTGGACGAGGCGGTCAACGCGGCGCAGGTGGCACAGAAGAAGGTCGAGGAGATGAGCCTGGAAGAGCGCGGGCGCATGATCTCCATCGTGCGGCGGATCTGCATCGACCGCTCGGAAGAGCTGGGCAAGATGGAGCTGGAAGAGACCAAGGTGGGCCGGCTGGACCACAAGATTCAGAAGCTGAAAAACATGCGCTACGTGCTGGGCGTGGAGGCGATGCACAGCGAGGCGCGCAGCGATTCGTCCGGGTTGCTTTTGATCGAACACGCACCCTGGGGCGTCATCGGCATGGTGCTTCCCGTCACCCACGCGGTGCCGACGATGGCCGCCAACGCGATCAACATTCTGGCCGCGGGCAACACGGCGATCTTTGCGCCGCACCCGTCGGGCAAGCGCGTCTCGCAGTTCGCGTTGCAGCTCTTCAACCGCGAGATCGAGAGCGAGTGCGGCGTGGCCAACGTGCTCACCACCATTCTGGAACCCAGCATTGAAGCGGCTGGGGAGATCTTTCAGCATCCCAAGGTCGCGCTGCTGTGCGTCACTGGCGGGCCGATGGTGGTGGCTGCGGCGAGCAAGTTCGGCAAGCGCGTGATTGCGGCCGGGCCGGGCAATCCGCCGGTGGTGGTGGACCAGAACGCCGACCTCGACCTGGCCGCGCGGTGCATCATCGAGGGCGGGGCCTTCGACAACAACCTGCTCTGCATCGGCGAGAAAGAGGTCTTCGTGGTCGCGTCGATCGCCTCGGCGTTCATGGATGCGATGCGCCGCGCGGGCGGCTTCGAGTTGAACAAGGCCGCAATCGAACGGCTGACGCAGGCCGCCTTCACCTTCGAGGGCGACGGCAAAGGATGCGCGCGCGCGCATGTGAAGAAGGAACTGGTCGGCAAGGACGTCGCAGTGCTTGCAGCGGCGGCCGGGGTGACCGTTCCGGCCAGCACGCAGATCCTCTTCGGCGAGACAAACGAGGACCATGCCTTCGTCGTCGAGGAGCAGATGATGCCGTTCATCCCAATCGTTCGCGTGTCGTGCGTGGACGCGGGCATCAAGGCTGCGGTGAAGGCGGAGCACGGCTACCGGCACACGGCAGTGATTCACTCGAAGGATGTGGACGCAGTGACGCGCATGGCGCGCGCCATGAACACGACGATCTTCGTCAGCAACGCCTCGTCGCTGGCGTCGCTGGGCTTTGGCGGGCCGGGATACCTGAGCCACAGCATTGCGACACCGACCGGCGAGGGCATCACCACGCCGCTGACATTCACCCGCGAGCGCCAGCTCACCATCGGTGGCGCACTGAGGATCGTCTAGCCATGTTTCTGGCCCGCATCGACGGCACGGTAGTTCCGGCGGCCAAGCACGCCACGCTGGAGGGCTGCCGTTTTCTGGTGGCCCAGCGGCTGGAGGCCGACGGCAGCGCCGGCGCGGAGCCGCTGGTCCTGATCGACCTGCTGGGCGCGGCATTCGGTTCCACCGTCCTGGTCTCCACCGACGGCGACATCGCGCGCGAGCGCTACGGCAACACAACGCCGGGCCGCATGGTGGTGGTGGGAATCGTGGACCCGGTGCAGGGCACAGGGAGGGCCGCATGAGACTGGGCATCGTTCGCGGACACGTCACGCTGACGCCAGCCGTTCCGGAGCTGCTCGGCCTGACGCTGGTGGTGCTGGAGCCGGTGACGATGGCCAACCTGCGGGCGAAAAACGGCCTGGGCGGAGGCAAGTCTCTGGTCGCCGTGGATGCGCTGGGCGCTGCCAGGGGCCAGATGGTGGCGTTTACCGAGGGCACCGAGGCCGCGAACCCTTTCTGGCCGAATCGAGCTCCGGTGGATGCGTATTGCACGTTGATCGTCGACTCCATCACAACAGGGAAGTCATAGGAAGAAGAATCTGAGGTGCGGCAGTGAGGAAGGGCGAAGTGAAAACGATTGAACTTACCGGACAGAATGTTCTGGCAATGCGCGATGCGCAGAGCGCGCAGGCCGCCGGGGCAACCCAGGTGCGGGTCTGCGAGCGCTGCGTCATCACACCTTCGGCCCGCGACTTTCTGCGGCAAAACGAGATTGAGCTTGTAATGGGCCCGGGCGCTGTGGTTGCGGCTTCGACCAGCCGGAGCAGCGCAGCCAGCCCCGTGCAGGCGACGCGCAGCCCCGCCAATCCGCGGCTCTTCTCCACGCCGGAGGCCGAGGCGGTCAAGAAGGAGATCTGCGCCGTCGGCCGCAAGCTGTGGAACCGCGGCTACGTCGATGGCAACGGCGGCAACATCTCGTATCGCATCGGGCCCAACGAGGTACTCTGCACGCCGACCCTGTTCAGCAAGCTGGACCTGACGCCGGAAGATATGTGCCTGGTGGATCTGGACGGCGTTCAGATTGCCGGGACCAAGCCGCGCACCAGCGAGATATTTCTGCATCTGGAGATCTACAAGGCTGTGCCGGAGGCCAAGGCTTGTGTCCACTGCCATCCGCCCCATGCGACGGCGTACGCCATCACCGGGCGCGTCCCGCCCAACGGGATCATCCCGGAGTTCGAGGTCTTCGTCGGCAAGGTCGCTATCTCGCCCTACGAGACGCCGGGTACGGCAGCCTTCGCGCAGACCGTGATTCCCTATGTGCGCGAGCACAATACGGTGCTGCTCTCCAACCACGGCATCATCTGCTGGGCAGACACCGTCACCCACGCCGAGTGGTACGCCGAAGTGGTGGACACCTACTGCCATACTCTGATCCTGGCGTCGCAACTGGGCGTTCCCATCTCGCAGATCTCCGAGAGGCAAACCACCGACCTGCTGGCCATCAAGAAGAAGCTCGGTCTGCCGGACTCGCGCTTCGACCCTGCGGCGATGAAGGAGTGCCAGTTGTCCGACATGGAAGCCCCCAACTCCATTGCGCTGCTTCCATGCAAGAGAGACGGCGCCACCCGCATCACTGCCGACGCTCCGGAGATGGACCGCCTGGTGAAGATGGTCACCGATGCGGTGATGAGCGCCATGGGCGAATCCTAAAGCCGTGAAGGGAGCACGCTGAGAGATGTGGATGCCTCCTGCAACCCGCGTCACTCGGCCACTGCACGATGAAAGCTGCTGAACGGCAACTGAGAATCCGCCAGATGTTCGAGGCCAAGGACTTCCTCGACCTGGAAACCCTGTGCCGCGAGCTCGACGCCTCCGAGTCCAGCGTGCGCCGCGACCTGGACGTGCTGGAGGCGGAGAGCGTTCTCAGGCGAGTTTACGGCGGCGCGGTTCCCGTGCACGCGTCCGGCAACGGCGCATTCGACTTCACCGTGGAGAGCGGGCGCTTCAGCGACGAGAAGGGCCGCATCGCGCGCCTTACCGCCGGGCTGATTGAAGACGGCCAGACCGTCATCCTGGACGGCGGGTCTACCGTTGCGGCTGTCGCCGGAGAGCTTGCCGGAAAATCGCTGCACATCGTCACCAACTCGCTGCCCATCGCCGAGACGCTGGAGGCGCGGCGCAACATCGAACTGACGCTGACCGGCGGCTATCTGGACCCGCGCCTCCGCGTCATGCTGGGGCCGCTGTGCGAGCAGATGCTGGGCATGATCCGCGCCGACGTGCTTATCATGGGCATCGGCAGCGTCACCGAGGCCGGGTTCAGCAACAACAACACGCTGGTGGTGGGCTCGGAGCAGAAGATGATCGAGATCGCCAGCCGGGTGATCATCGTCGCCGACCACACCAAGTTCGGCCGCGGCGCGATGATTCCGGTGGGGCCGCTGGAGGACGCCGATACGGTGGTCTCCGACAGCGAACTCGACGGCGAATACGTGGAACTGCTGCGCGGCAAAGGCATCGAAGTGCTGCTGGCGTAGCTGGGCTGAGTTTGCGTTGCCCCGATTCTGGCTGGTTTGCAACGGGAGTCGCCGTTATTTCGCTTTTTATACGTTATTTGTTCTCTCCCTCCCCCTCCCCCCCTCCCCGCTAAAGTAGCCAAATGTAACGAGATGCAGGAATATATCTGCAAAGTCGTCATTCAAGACGAGTTACAGTTCAAATATAAGAAAACAATCGGGTTGTTGAAAGCGATCCGCGAGGTTTCCTGATCCCGCGCGCTGACCTGGCTATGCACTGTGCGATAGATTTCCCCCTGCTTCAATTATACGGATTGGAGGGAAACTAGTATGCCAACTATTTTGCGGAGGGAAGTGATTGGTGGAGCGTGGGTTAGGGGGATTTTGGAGGGTCGAGGGCCTTGACATGCGAGATTGCTGTGGTTTTGAGGGGTGTGTGGATGGATTTTTTTGATTCGGCTATGAGCTATGAGCTGCGGGCTGCGGGTGTTCAAGACTTGCCTTTAATCTTATTGTCTTCCTGCTCAAATGAGGAGTAGTTCTTAAAACCTTTGCTTCGATTGATTCTTCCGAGTTGGGTTCTGTCGATTTTCTCTTGGATAAAAGCTGAGAACTCTGCGAACTGGGAGAGGGGTACCCATTCCCAAGTTGCTCGAAATTTTCTCTCGATCGCCTTGTATACAGCCCCGTGACCAAAGATGCGCCCGGGTTGTCGGCTGGCAAAGTACTGGTACCGCTGAATCAAGTGATGTGCGTAGCGACGGTGCGCCGAACTGCCTGCGATGACATCCGGTGGTGGTTCGATCTTGGGGCGCGTGTTCCGTTTCCCGCTAATCGTGACATTTTCTGCGTGAATTGTACCGACTGTTAGCGGACCCAGTACGCTGATCGTGTAGTTCTGAAGGAGGAGTTGAGCCCGCGTAGCATCTATGGGTTCGACTTCCTTACGTCCGGTTAAGTTGTGTCTTTCCTTCATCTCCTGTAAATACTCGACCGTGAACCGCTTTACGTCCGCGTCTACCACTTTGTGGTGCGTGGCGCATAACATAATTAGGTTTGAAAAGTCCTGCCGATCCGTTTCCGACTGAGTTGGATCATAGCGCGGCCCGCCTTTCCGCTGCGCTTTGATGTGGCAGATCACGCCAGTGACGGTTCCAGATTCATCGTCCACCAGGGGAGTTGAGCAACCTCCAAAGGCACATCGATTATCCGAAAGGGCGCAAAGTCGCTTGATCGTCCGAATGGTAGGTTGCATACGCTCTCCCGCTTCTGCGGTGCTCACAAATATGTCCCTGCCATTGTATGCTGGTGCATAACCATGGCTATGCCTTCCTCGTTGCTGGACACGGGGTCATCTATTGCGGCGACAATCTGGAGCAATTGAAGAAGCTGGCCGAACTGAGCGATCCTGGGCGGCGATCTTGAAAAAAAACGAGGGAATTATGCGCATTGGGAAGATGTGGAGCGTGGGGTTGGCGGCGTTGCTGGCGCTGGGTGTGGGTGCGCGGGCGCAGGGCACGGGAGAGCACAGGGGCCCGACCAGCGGGGCGCAGAGCACAGGCGAGCACCGGGGTCAAAACAGTGGGGCGCGGAGCGGGCGGGGCGAGCTGCAGGTTTACTTTGTGGATGTGGAGGGCGGGCAGTCTACGCTGTTCGTCATGCCGGGTGGCGAGAGCCTGCTGGTGGATACGGGATCGCCGGATTCCAGAAACCCGGCGGCGCCCCGGGACGCCTCGCGGATTGCGGCGGTGTGCAAGCTGGCCGGGGTGACGAAGATCGACAACCTAGTGGTGACGCACTACCACTCCGACCATGTGGGCGGCCTGCCGCAACTGGTGGGGATGGTCCCGGTGGGGCGGTTCATCGACCATGGCGTGAACCGCGAGGGCGCGGGTGTGCAGGGCGGCGCGTCGACGATTGCGGGATACGAGGCGTACCAGAAGGTGCTGGCGGAGGGCCGCGCGGAGCATCTGACGGTGAAGCCGGGCGATGTGCTGCCGGTAAAGGCGATGAAGGTGGAGGTGGTGAGCGGAGACGGCGAGGTAATTGCGCAGCCACTGAAGACGCCTCTGGCAGCTACCGGCGAGCAGAATCCGTTCTGCGCGGCCTCTCCGCTGAAGGAGGCGGAGAACACCGAAAACGACCGCTCGCTGGGGTTGGCGATTACGTTTGGCAAGCTGCGGATACTCGACCTGGGCGACCTGACGTGGAACAAGGAGCGGGGGCTGATGTGTCCGGTGGACAAGCTGGGCAAGGTGGATGTATACATCGTCTCGCACCACGGGCTGACCAACAGCGGCAGCCCGGCGCTGGTGGATGCGATTGCGCCGCGGGTGGCAATCGAGGACAACGGCCCGCGCAAGGGCGGCTCGCCCGCAACCTTCGAGACGATCGAGGGTTCATCCAGACTGAAAGACCTGTGGCAGTTGCACACAGCCGAGGGAAGCGATGCCAGGCACAACGTCACGGAGTCGCGCATCGCCAACCTGCCGGGACCGGATGCGGGGAACACCCTGAAGCTGACGGGCAGGATGGACGGCAGCATCGCGGTGACCAACGGGCGCACCGGCGAGACGGTTGAGTATCCCGCGCCGTAGATTGATTGACCGGGCGGGATGATCTTGCACGACGGATTGCATCATACCTAAGCAGGGAACTCGCGGCCATTCGACAGAGTGACGAAGGCCGCGGAAACCGATTGAGGACAGAAACGGAGAAGACAATGAACCAGAGCAGCAGGGCGCGAACGGAGGACGACGTGATCGAAGAGGCGAAGGCAGGCGAGGTGCGGACAGGACCGGCGGAGCGCGGACGGCGGAGGGTTGGATTGGCCCGGATTGGGCGGGGCCTTCTTGGCGCCGGCCTGGGGATTGCGTTGGTACTCAGCATTCCGGGCTGCCATAAGTCGGCGCAGGCGGCAGGCTCGCAGAGCGCGGTCGACCAGAACGCAGGCGACCCGGCGGATGCGAATATGGCGCAGGCAGATGCTGCGCAGCCGGCGCAGGCGCTGGGTGAGAGCGCGCAGAACCAGAACCAGCAGCAGGGCGAGGACTATTCGCAGCAGCCGCCCGCTCCGATTGTGCGTCAGGCGCCGGATTCAGGCCAGCAGAGCTATGACAACGGCGCCGCGGACAACGGCCAACTCAGCGATCAGCAGGCGGCCGACGACTACGCCAACGATCTGACCGATGCGCAGGCCAGCACACCGCCTCCACCGCTGCCGGAGTACGACCAGCCACCCGCGCCGTATCCCGACTATCTGTGGACGCCGGGCTACTGGGCTTGGGGGCCGGAGGGATACTACTGGGTCCCGGGTTACTGGGTGGAGGCGCCGTATGAGGGCGCGCTGTGGACTCCGGGGTACTGGGGCTTCTTCGGCGGGTTCTACCGCTTCCACCACGGATACTGGGGACTGCACATCGGGTTCTATGGCGGCGTGGACTATGGGTACGGATACGTCGGGCATGGATACTACGGCGGCTACTGGAACGGTGGCCACTTCTTCTACAACACGACGATCACACGCGTGAATGTGAACGTGATTCGCAATGTGTACGTTCACCCCGTGAGGATAAACAATGTGGTGATCACCGGGCGGATCAGCAACCAGGTGAGCTTCAACGGCGGGCGCGGCGGAATTGTGGCACGCCCCTTGCCGGCGGAGGTCCGCGTGCTGCAGGAGAAGCGCATTCCGCCGATGGCGACACAGGTGCAGGCGCAGCATGAAGCGGCCGGGAACCGGCAGCAGCTCTTCACCCAGAACAAGGGGCGGCCCGCCGCGGCTGTGGCAGCTCGCCCGATCGCCAAGGACCGAGTGCTGCCTGCGGCAGTGCCTCGAGTCGCCGCGCCGGCGGCACAACCTGGGGTTCGCGGCAACGCGAGGCCGGGGCCAGTGCAGGCGCCGGCGCAAGGAGCGCGTCCTCAGCCTCAGGCGGGACAGCAGATGCGAAACTCTCCGGCAACTCCCGAGTCGCGGCCTGGGCCCGTCCAGCAGAATCGTGACGAGCCGCAGTCGCAACTGCGGCAGGCCCAACCGCAGCAGGCGCAGCCACAACCGCAGACGAGGCAGGCTGCGCCCCAATCGCAGGTGAGGCAGGCACAACCGCAGATGAGGGAGGCTCAGCCGCAGCAGGCTGCACCTCAGCCCCAAATCAGGCAGGCGCAGCCACAACCGCAGACGAGGCAGGCTCCGCCCCAATCGCAGATGAGGCAGACTCAGCCGCAACAGGCTGCACCTCAGCCCCAAATCAGGCAGGCACAGCCTCAACCACAAACCAGGCAGGCCCAGCCTCAGCCACAAGCGCGACCTGCTCAGCCTCAACCTCAGCAGCGGCAGGCGCAGCCTCAGCCCCAGGTGAGGCAGGCACAGCCGCAGCCTCAGTCCCAGGCGCGACCTGCCCCAGCGGCGCGTTCGCAGCCGAAGGACGAGCAGAAGCCTCGTTAGTCGATGAAGCACGGCAGCACGGCAGGTCGGGCAAATTAGGCTCGTCCTGCCGTGCTTTTCTTTGCGCGTGAGGAGGAGCGCAGCGCTTGGCTACAACCCGAGAGCGAGCTGGCCGAGCAGGATGGCGTTCAGGGTGAGGATGACAGTGACGGTGAGCCAGCCGGCGATGCGCGTGCGGCGCGCACTGGCGAAGCTCTGCATGACCGCGGTGCGGCTGGTGAGCAGAAGCAGCGGGATGAGCGCGAAGGGCAGCGCGAAGCTGAGCACAACCTGCGAGAGTACGAGAATACGCAGCGGGTCGAGGCCGGTGGCGATGATGACGACGGCGGGAATGACGGTGATGGCGCGGCGCAGGAAGATGGGGAACTTGATGTCGAGGAAGCCTTCGATGATGACCTGGCCGGCCATGACGCCGACCGTCGATGACGACAGGCCGGAGCAGAGCAGCGCCACGGCGAAGACGACCGCGGCGGCGCGTCCAAAGAGCGGGCCGAGGGTGTGGTAGGCCTCCTCGATAGTGGGCTGAAAGTTGCTGGTGTGAACGAAGGCCACGGCGGCCATCAGGACCATGGCGGAGTTGATGAGCCATGCCCCGTTCATGGCGACGAAGACGTCGATCAGCTCGTAGCGCAGGAAGCGGCTGAGGATGGCGCGGCGCGGAAGCTGGGTCGGCTGGTTGCGCGCCTTCAGGTTTTCCAGCGTTGCAGCGGCAGGCAGCGCGGAGCCGGTGAGTTCCTTCAGGCGCGGCTGCACCAGCGCGGAGTGCAGATAGACGACGTGCGGCATCACGGTTGCACCCAGCATGGCAACGGCGGCGTAGATGCTGTCGTGGAAGTTCTGCGCGGAGGAGTGGTCGAGTGTGGGCAGCAGGGTGTAGAGTGCCGCCAGCTTCCAGTCGGGATGGACGAGGAAGATCTCGAAGGCGTAGGAGACGCCGATAATGGCGACGAAGCCCATGATGCCGCGCTCCAGCCAGCGGAAGCCCGCAAGGTCCAGCGCGAGGAAGGCGAAGACCAGCACGGTGGAGACAAGCGCGGCGATGAGCATCGTTTCCTTGGGACTGAAGCCGTGGATGATAAGCAGCGGGCCGAAGAGGAGATCGAGGCCAAGGGCCGCGCCCAGGAATTCAGCGAGGTCGGTGGCCACGGCGGCGATCTCGGCGGCTATCCACAGGGCGAGAGTCGTGGGCCGGGAGAAGTGCTTGCGGCAGTTCTGCGGCAGGGTGAGGCCGGTGACGATGCCCAGCTTCGCCGAGAGATACTGGATCAGCATCGCCATGACGTTCGACCACAGCAACACCCAGAGCAGGCGGTAGCCGAACTGCGTGCCGCCCAGGATGTTGGTGGCGAAGTTGCCCGGGTCGATGTACGCAACCGAGGCGACGAAGGCCGGGCCGAAGTAGGTCCACATCTCGGTGCGGCTCAGGTTGGAGAAGAAGCCGCGCCGGGCAGGGAGTGCATCGGCAACCGCCGGACCTTCGCCAGCAGAGCCCGCGAGCGGTTCCGGCCTCCCGGAGGCCGCAGGTTCCATTTGCATTGGCGAACGATCGGGCATTCATCTCCTGTGCAGGGCGCCGGGGAAGCGGGACTGGGGGGGGGCGCATCACAATAATTAGGCCCGCCTACGAATTAGGTATACCTAACTATAGGAAATGAGTCAAACTGGAGTTGGAGGCAGAGACCAACGCATGGCGGCGCGTCGGCGGGCGAAGGGCAACACCGAATCGGTGGACAACTACCTGAAGGCCATTCTGTCTCTGGGGGGGCCGGAGGAGTGCCGCGTGACCATTAAGGCGCTGGCCGGCCGGCTGTCGGTGGCGCCTGCATCGGTGACGAACATGCTGCAGAAGCTGGCGCTTTCGCCGGAGCCGCTGGTGGAGTATGAGCGGCACGGCGGGGTGCAGCTATCGTCCGCGGGAAAACGCCGCGCGCTGGAGGTGGTGCGCCATCATCGGCTGATCGAGACGTTTCTGTACCAGGTGCTCGATTACCCGATCGAAGAGCTGCATGAGGAGGCGGAGCGGCTGGAGCACTTCATCTCGGAGCGCTTCGAACAGCGGATCGCGGCCAAGCTGGGACACCCCAGGATCGATCCTCACGGACACTCGATCCCGACCATGGGGGGGAAGATGCCGGCGCGGGAGTCCATTCTGCTGGCGGACGTCGTCGAGGACGGGACGTTTGTGATCGACAGCATCTCCGACCGGGACGCGCACAGCCTGAGGTCGATCGAGGCCTGCGGGATCACTCCGGGGGCGCGGCTGCGGGTCAGGAAAAGCGCGTCATCGGAGGGCTATTCGGTGCGGACCGGACGCTCCTCGAAGGTCTTCAATCTCTCCCGCGAGGTTGCGCGGGATATACGGGTCGTCCGTCTGCCGAAGTAACTGTTCGCCTTGGGCCGTACGAGTTCAAAAACTCTTGCGGCTTTTCTACAGCAGGAACAGGAGAAGAGAGAATGGCGTGCAAAGAAAATGGCGGCCAGCAGATTGTCTGCCGGCCGCCATTCTTGATCGGTTGGAGGTTAGAACCGGAAGCGGCCTGCGAACTGCCAGTCGCGCGGAGCAATCTGCTGGTTCTGGCCGTTGACCTGGCCGAAGGTGCTGGACCAATTGGTAGAGGGAGAGGCACTGTTTGCCGATAGGCTGAGGCTGCCGACGTTGAAGAAGGTGGAGTTGGTGGCGTTGCTCACGTCTGCCTCGATCTGGAAGGTGAGGTGGAGCGTGGCGGTCTCGCGAACGTTGAAGGTGCGTCGGAGGCCCAAGTCGATGTCCCACCATCCCGGTCCCTTGATTCCATCCGGAGCGGTACTTGCGATGTTGCCGATCTTGAAGGTAGTCCAGGGTTCCGTCGTTGTACCGGTGCTGTAGGACGGGTCAGTCGGAGAAGAATCGGGACTTTCGAAGGCGTTCGTGTTGAGGTAGTTGATGGTGTTGAAGTTGGTGGCATTGGACCCCGGACCGCGGCCCCATCTGCCATTGACGCGCGCCTGCCTCTTGTTGAAGCCGGGAGTGTAGTCGGGCATGCAGACCCCCTGGCCGCCGACTGCGTTGACCATGCAGTTGGTGCCCATTGTGATCTGTAGCGGAGTGCCATCGCGATACCTGTAGATACCCGAGAACTCCCAGCCTCCGCCGATGAGACCGGCGATGCGGTTGGTGGCGAAGAAGGCCTGGCCGCGGCCGATGGGGAAGGCATAGCTCCAAGTCAGGTTGAGCCCGTTGGTCTGGTTGGAAGTTCCCAGGCTGCGGTCGACACGGTTGGCAGACATGCTTTGAACGAAGTTTCCATCCTGCGGACCCACCGGGAACTCGGACCTGTGATAGCCGGTGTTGTCGATCTCCTTGGCGCGAGTGTAATTCATCATACCTTGGAGGTTGTGCCACGGGCGCTGGACCAGGGTCACCTGAAGCGAGTTGTAGTTTGAGTTTCCAGTCTGTCCCCAGAGGTCGTTACCGCATTGGTTGCCCGATTTGGCCATGTTCGAAGTACTGCAACTCGAGAACTGGGGGAAGGGCCTCAGGGCCTGGGCAAAGGTAGCGCTCGGACCGGCGAAGCGGGGGAAGGGAAGTGTAACGCCGCCCACCAAGTTTGAGCCTGTGAGCGCGCCCGAAAACTGCTCGCTATAGTCCGGGGAGAAGGTATTGAACGCGTAACCGCGCCCGGAGCCTCCCGGCAGGAAGTGGGTCTCTGAGCCGGAGTAGGCGACGGTTAGAACGGCCTTCTTGTTGATCATCTTCTGGACCGATAGGTTATAGCTGATATATTGTGGACCGCGGCCGCCATAGTAGGGGTCGGCATAGTTGACGCCCTGGGCGTTGCAGTAGGTGCCCGAGGTGGAGCAGCCTATATCGTTCAGGTGGTCTGCGTTGTAGGACGTATAGTCGTAGCTGCCGGTCGTTGCCAGTGGATTGACATTGACTCCGGGCGCAGTCCACGACGGAATGTTGGAAAAGGCGCTGCATGTGCCTGCCGCGACGCATGGAACCGGAGGTCCGAGGACCTGACCCAGGGGCGGCGTGCCCTGTGTGCCCTGTGTGGGGGGAATTACAATGGCTGGTGGCGAAGCCGACGCGGCGAAGTAGTTTGGATTCAGGAAGAAAGCCGGGTTCCCGGTGCTTCCGCTCTGGCTGGGGCCGCTGGCGGCGCTGAACTCAGAGTTGTTGCCCGTGGCGTTGAGCGCTCCCGTTCCGCCGCCTACGCCGCCGGAGTGGGTGAGCGAGAGGCTGAAGGCGCCGCTGAAGACCGTAGACGGGGTGTAGGCGTAGGCAAAGCCCAGGCGCGGCTCCCAGTTGTTGTTATAGGGATGGACCGGGGTGGTGCAGTGGCAGATGTAGGGCGCGTACATGGCCAATTCTTGAGCAGCAGTTAAAAAGGGCGCTGTCGTTTCTGCCGTGAAGTTGTTGATATTGGGGAAGCCGGCATACTCCAGCACTCCGGGGACGCCCACGATGGGATTGATCATTGTGGGGTTGAGGAACGCGATGCGGTCTTGGACTTCGTGGTAGGGCTGGAGATAATCGTAGCGAATGCCGAGGTTCAGGGTGAGCTTGGGGCTGATCTGCCAGTTGTCCTGAACATAGGGCGACATCGGCCTGTATCGTGCCCCGACGTCCTGGATCGTTTGCGTATGGACGGAGTCGCCATAGACGGCGCCGACCAGGAAGCTGGCGTATGTGTCGCCGTTTCCGGGGCCTGCCGTATCGTAGGCATGGTAGGTGAGACCGAGGCTCTGGCTGTAGCCTCCGTAGCTTCCGCCGTTGTTCTCCAGCCACTGCACCTGGGCGCCGAAGGTGATGTTATGGCGGCCTTTGATCCAGGTCAGGTTGTCGATGATGGAGTAGGTATTCTGCGCTACGGGGCCAGTGTTTGAGTTGGAGTTCCAGTTGGCGGGGGCCGTGGGGCCGCTGTCCGTGTTGAAGCCGACGGAGGGCATGTTGTCCGCGGCGTTGCCCGGGGGCAGGTTGTTGATGCCGGCCTTGGTCGCGGTATTGGCCGTGCCCTTGGTCAGGGAGAACCCTTCGCCCCAGTTGCGGGTGTATCCGTAGCTGAGCGAATTGATCAGGGACTGCGAGGCAATGAAGGTGTACCGGATGATTCCGGTAGCCGTCTTCTGATTGGTATACTGGCCGGCCGCATAGGGAATGGGGAGCTGGTTGTACGCACTGCTTCCGGTGTAGTCGGGCGCGCCGGCGTAGCCAACAAGACCGCCCAGGCTGGTGAGCGAGAACTTATTGCGCGAATTCAGCGTGTAGTCGATCTTGACATCGACGGTGTAGTCCTGGTTCGAAAGCGGAAGAGAGGCAAGATAGTTGCTGAAGGTCGCGTTATTGGTGGGGGGCGGAAGCGCGGCTTGCAGCGCCAGCGAGATGTTGGAGATCTCCCATGGAGGGATGACGTTCAGGGTCGGAATGCCGTTCAGCGCTCCCTGGAAGGCGGGACGCGAGCCGTTCGAGGCGGCTGTGGGGTCCGAGATACTCTGGGAGATGGTGCCCAGTTTATCGGTGAAGTTGCCCACGCGATTTAGCATGGTGGGGACGGTGATGTACTGCGGCGTATTGCTGATCTTGGTGTAGTGGTAGCCTTCGTAGCTGCCGAAGAAGAAGAGCTTGTCCTTGATAATGGGCCCGCCGATCGAGCCGCCGTAGGAGTTCTGGTGCTCGCCCGGCTTTATCGCATAACCGGTGGCCGAGGGCACCTTCGAGAAGTAGCCCCAGGTGTCGAACATGGTGTTGCGGACGAAGTCGAAGACGGTGCCGTGGAACTGGTTTCCGCCGGAGTTGATGGTGTAGTTGGTGACTCCGGCGCCGCCGAACGATGTGGACGCGCCGCTGGTCTGCACGGAGAACTGGTTGACCGCATCGACCGACACCGCATTAGCGACGGCAGTGCCGCTGCCCTGTGAGTTGATGTTGGATACGGGCACGCCTTCAACGTAGTTCGCATTCAGGTTGGTCTGGCCGCTGCCTCCGTAGATGCCCGAGCTGCCGGCGGTCGTTCCCTGGTTCGTATTGTTGCCCGGGTTCTCCTGCACGCCCGGCATCAGATACTGGAAGGCGGTGGGATCGCGCGGGCCGCCATTCATCGAGAGCGGCAGCGAAGAATAGAGCTGGTTCTCGATCGTTCCGCCGAGCACGGCGTCGGTGGTGTTCAGGTACGCCGGGGCGTCCGTGACGGTGATGGTGGTGTTCTCCCCGCCGACGGTGAGCTTCAGAGGCAGGCCGACCACCGAGGAGTTGTCAACCTCGATGTTCTCCTGCAGCAGCCTCTGGAAGCCCTTGGCGACGACCTCGACGTTGTACGTGCCGACCGGCAACGGCTGGATGGAATAGGTCCCCGTGCCGCTGGTTGTGTGAGTGGTCGCAACCCCGGTATCGGTATTTGTGGCGGTGACCTGCGCGTTGGCAACCGCAGCGCCGCTGGGATCGGTGATGGTCCCCTGGATGCCGCCGCCGCTGGTACTCTGCGCCTGGAGCGGCAAGCCGCCGGCGAGCGCTAGCCCGCAGACAACCGTCAGGCAGGCGAACAGGGTGGCGAAGCACTGTGCGAGAAGACGGCGTGAAAGCCCGAGCGGCAAAGACCCAACTGTCGTGTTGCGATACATAGTTTTGCTCCATCTGATTTTGCGCTGGAAGGCGTTGGGCTTGGATTCCGGTTGTTTCCGGTTGAAGCATCCCCCAAAAAACCTTGCGCCGGTGACTAGAAAACTGAAAATACCGATGAGCCGGAACGCGAAAAAAGTATTTGTTTACAGGCGCGATTGTCAATAAGAAAATGTTATCCCGTTGAAACGGTACGAGTCGGTCGAGTGGCCCCGTTCGGGGCGGCGCCCGGCTGGGAGCCGGGCGGAGGACTGCCCGGAAGATTTAAGTTTTCAAAGCTTCACCCAACATGCTACTTTGTTTTTGCCCCAATTCAACACCGATTTTGTGTTTTCTGTGTTTTCATCGACAGGTGGGCAAAAGCCCAATCGGTTTGTTCCCGAATGTCTGGCGGCCATTGCGACACAGGAACCGGACAGGGGGGGAATCTGGAGAGCGGAATCCTAAGCAATCGGCACCGCGATGTTGCGCAGGCAGGCAAACCGGACGGGCGTGTCCGAGCGGCGGGCCGCTCCACCCGGAATGGGGCCATGCGGCCCCGCAGGACGATCTTCGCTGCGTTCGCTCCGATTGCGGGTGCTGCGGCCGCTGCGCGGGCGGAACGCGTTCCGCCACCGCTGCCGTCCGATGTCCATCCCGGTCTTCAGCCGGCCCCAACCACCGGCGCGGCCGGTGTTCTCTGGCTGGACGCTTCGCAACCGCTTCCCGTGGACCAGACCGCCATTGACAATATAATAATACTGAGGCGGGCACGCCGGGGACCGCGTTGGCGGCGACGAAAAGACCGGCTGCCGCAGCCGGCGAGTCTGGGGGAAACGGTGGCAATTAGACCCTTCTCTCCGTGAGGCAAGCGCGTTTGAAGATTTCTCTTGCAAGTGACTTCAGCGAACGCGTAGTATGCCGCTTATTTTGGAAACCGTTTCCCTTGGGAAATCAGCCAGGAAATTTGCCGGTGGTTGGGAGCATTGTTGCTCAGCCTGCCGGATTGCAAATGCACTTATCAAGGATCAGGTGACCCCGATGCTCTTCCGCAAACACATCGTCTCGACGCGAACTCTCCTCCAACTGACAGTGGCCGTGCTCTTCCTCGTGGCCGCAGTGGGAGCGGCAGTTGCCGCGAACACAGGCAACACGCCGGTGCTGGTTCCGTATACGGCCTACACGGTCGCCGGCACTCCGCAGTGGTCTTTCGGAGCCACCCCCGCCATCGTTGGCGGCTTCGGTTCCAGCCCCAGCACTACAAGCGCCGCGGATGGCGGACCTGCGGTCCCGTACATCAACAGTGCGGGGGTTCTGGTGCCGGGTGCAACGCTGAACGGGCCGTATGGGTTTGCGGTCGACTCGGTGGGCGACATCTACATCGCCGACAAAGCCAACGACCTCGTCCGCGAGGTCAACTACTCGACGGGACTCATTGACATCGTCGCGGGAGTGGTGACTCCCAGCAGCTGCAAAGCGGTGGGCAGCACGGTCAATTCATGGACCTGCACAGCGAACCTCGGCTGCGCGGACGGCGTTCTAGCGTCTACAGCCAAGATCGGAGGCGGCATCGAAGGCGTTGCCGTGGACGCGTATGGCAACGTGTACTTCGCCGATAACACCAGCTCGACCGTCTCCGTGGTCTACCGCGGCGGCACGCAGGTTGCGAACTTCATCGCGCTGGTGAACCCGGCCGCGGTGGCGGCATCCCCCAACGGCCAGGTAACGGTGGGATACTTGTACCACATCGCGGGAGAGATCAACCTGGGCACTTGCACGGGCTCGAAATCCAACGGCGGCGTCGTCATCGACAACGCGCCGGCATTCGAGAACACCGCCATCACGGGCGCCACCGTGGGCGCCACCCTGAGCGCTCCCACCCAGATTACGCTGGACAGCGCGGGAAATATCTATATCTCTGATGTTGGAAACACAACGGTGCGGGTGATCAACACCCAGGCGACCCCCCAGACCTTCTTCCAGTACACGGTACAGCCTGGGTACATGCGGTCGATCACCAACTGCAACGCGCTACTGACCACCCCCTGCGCAGCCACCGTCACCGCTGCGGTCGGCACCGGCATCAATGGTCCGGCGAACGGTATTGTCTTCAACAGCCAGTATGTGTACGGCGGAGCCGACGCGTACGGCAATGTGTATCAACTCAACGGGACTGGGGGCAGCATCGCCGTTCCCGGATACTACGAAAATGTGGGGTACGCCGGCGGCGCTCCGCTGACCAGCCTGCTGACCGTGGAGGTGCCGACGCTATCGTCTGTCTATAGCGCGACCGAGACTGCTTACCCGGTCCCCAGCTCCGACGCAAAGACGCCGAATGAGTTGCCGCTCACCTATGGCAACATATACGTCGAGATAAGCAACCCGTCGCTCAACAGCGCTCTGCCTTCGGGATTCCTGAATATAATTGTCACGACCAGCAACGAGTTTCTCATTCGGCCGGTTTCGGTCAAGCCCGACAGCTTTGGCAACCTCTACGCCTTCGACGCCCACTTTCAGGAGATCAGTCGAGTCGACCAGTACACCGCGGATGGAATCCTTCTAATTTCGAACTGGGCTGGGACGGTGAGAGCCTCGTCATCGGTCACTGGCCTCAACAACGTTACGAACTTGAACGCGGACGGTACGTTCAATAACACCAGCAACTACAATCAGCCGGCCTCTTTGGGCGTTTCGCCCACTTCATCGCCCTCTTCGAACCCATGGGACTGCATCTATGGCACGGCGGGCCATCCCTGGACCTGGGGCCCGCAAAGCTATGATCCTCCGGGAGATGGCTGCCCAGGGATGGTCGCCGCGGCTACCTCTTACAAAGGTACCACCAACGGCAATTACTTTACCGATAACGACGGTCTGGGGAACCTGTATTTCGGGAACAACTATAACAATCTTATCCGCGAGCTGTCGTTGGGCATTCAATTCCCAGCAACCCCGGTGGTGCCGGCGACGGCGGGTGCGTGGTCCGCGACGACCACCTACGGGCTGAACAATATAGTGAGCTATACGTTGCCCTGCCCGACCGGGGTGACCTGCACTGGTACCCCGCATGCGTACTACATCTCGCTGATTGCGTCGAATACTGGGAACGTACCTAACGTGACTCCGGTGGCGACCGGCGTACCCGTTTGGAGAATGGTGTCGGAGACCCAGCCGATCCAGGTGCACTTTGATGTCTCGAACCCTCCCTTCACCGGGGGCGGGACACAGTCCTCGACAGGGTTCATTTCGTCATCGATTCCGGACGGCCCCTCCCTCGGGTACACGACGAATGCATTCACAGTTACAGGTTCCGGGGACTTCTCGATCGACACGACCGACCCGGAATATCCCCTGGGCTCGCTGTGGCAGACGAATGGGGCTTTTGGATATAACCCGCAGACAACCAACTTTGCGATGTACCCGGTGTTTGGAAGCACCGGATCTCCAACATGCACGCAACTGGGGCTCTCATCGCCCGACAACAGTTGGGACTGTCTGGTCTATGTGACCTTCAATCCGACGCAGCCGGGGCTGAGGACTGGCCAGTTGGTGGCAACCACCGCGAACGGGTCCGTCTACGACTTCCAGCTCACCGGTACTGGCACGGGCGGACAGTTGGCGATCGATGGCGGCCAGCAACAAGCAGTTGCGACTTCTGCGGCCAATGGTCTGGGCACCATCTCGTCCATAGCGATGACCTCAAGGGGCACCGTCTACATCGCCGACGCGACCAACAACCGGATCGTGGTTGAGTCCGCTCCTGTCGGCGGCACGCAGACCGTCATTGGTCCCAGCATCACGGTATCGAGTACGCTCTACGGCCAGACGACAACCGCCAGTTCAACCTTGAGCAACCCGATGGGCGTTGCGGTCGATGCGGCTGGCAATGTCTACATCGCCGACACCGGCAACAGCCGGATCCTCAAGTACAACCCGGTCACCGGCACGGCGAACCAGCTTGGCAATTACCTCTGGATTCCGGGCGCAACCTGCGATACCCCGGGCTCACAGGCTGCAAACTGCACCTATACCTCATATGATTTGACTGGGAAAGCAAATAACTCTACTTCGATTCTGAATGAACCTGGGGCCTCCGTAACGCCCACCACGGCCCCTCCGCAATACAAGTTCAAGAACCCTCAGGGCCTTGCCGTCGATCAGTGGGGTAACGTCTACGTTGCCGACACTGGCAATTCCGTGATTGTGGAGATTCCCTCCGACACCAAGCTGGGCGGCGCAACTCAACTCTTCCAGTATCCTGGCGCGCCCACATTCACGACTCCGGTCGCGGTTGCGATCGGTCCGGTGATCGGTTCGTCCGGACAAATCTGGCCTGGATACATCTTCGTTGCCGACACGGGGAATCCGGCCGGTGAGATCGTTCGCATACCGCCGGGCGGCGGCGACCTGCAGCCGACGACGACCACGCCGGGCGGCGGCAGCACCTCTGCGCTGTCGGTACTTACATCGCTTCCGCTGTTTGGCGGCACGAACATCAACACTCCGAACGGGGTTGCGGTGGACGCGGCCGGGAACGTCTATGTCTCGGACAGCACAGGCAACGCGGTCTGGGAGGCTCCCGCTGTGAGCACCAGCAAACCTTTCCCGCTCAGCTTTGCTGGGCTGAATGCTCCGGCAGGTCTTGCTCTGGACGCGAACGGAAACCTGTATGTCGCGGACTCGGGGAACAAGCAAGTCCTGCAAATGAACCGGCAGAACCCGATTGTTCCGTTTGGGACCGTGCCGGAGTCCATGGGAACTTCAGGTGTGGCCGGTACGCCGGCGGGTTGCCCGGTTCTCGGAAGCGACTCACCCTGCACTGGCAAGTTGACCGTCTCGAACATCGGCAACCAGCCTGTCGTTCTGCCCTCGACCTTCCTGGGGACGCCTACCCCTGCCAATGCCGCATTCAGCGCAACAACTACATGCACCAGTCCGATTCCGGTGGGAACCACTTGCACCATCTCGCCGACGTTCACTCCAACGACCACCGTCGCGAACGCTGCGACTGTCTCCGTGAGCACGGTGAACTCGACTCAGACGATCTCCTTGCAGGCGAATGGTGCGAACCCGGAGGTCCTCATCACCCTGGCCCCCTCGAACGGTACGTTAATTACTGGAACGACGACGAACTACAGCACTGCTGTTGGCGGCGAGGCCATTACCGCGACCGTAGCACCGTTCACCACGGGAGGCTCCACGCCCACCGGTACGGTCACCTTCTCCTGGACCATAGCTCCCACTGTTGGCGGAATCTCCTGCGGAGCGCCCGGCTCGCAGACGGTCAGCCTGGTCGGTGGCGTAGCGACGACCACTACCTTCCCCGCGCTCACTGCGGGCCTGTGGTACACCGTCAACGTAACCTACAACGGCGACACGAACAACAGCACAACGACCGCAACTCCGATCATACTCAAAACCACTCCGGTAGCAACTGTGGTGACGGTGACGTCCACGCTCCTCCAGCTCACCTATACCTATGGGGGAACGGTTCCTACCCCCGCCTGCACTGTGACTGCGGGCGGTGTTACGGTGGCCGGGGCGACCTGCACCAGCGGCGCCGGTCAATTCACAGCTACCGGCAGCTATCCGATTCAGGTTGTCTTTACCGGTGCCAGCGCCTGCAGCTATGGCTTCCCGACTGTGACCACTGGTCAAGCTAACGTGATTGAAAACCAGGCCCCTCTGACCGTTTCTTTTGTTGTCCCAGGAGCCAGTCCTGCAAATGAGTACACGACGGTCTACGGAGCTGCGTCCTTAAACTATGCCACGGATATGGTGATCACCGGGGCCGTGGGCAGCGACCTCAAGAAGTTGAGCGCGACGTTCACGACGTTGCCGGTGCCCGTTCCTCCTGCGCCGCTTGACTCATCGGTTCTGGATGTGAACCCCACAGGAGCGGTGAACCCATTCCCGGTGGTTCCAACCATTAGTGGTAAGCCCACGAACAACTATGCGATAACGTACAACAACGGCTTGGATTTGGTCACTCCGGCGCCTGCGGGCATCGCCATCACGGCAGCCAAGACCTCTGTCGCCAATACGACGGCTGGGTTGGCCTCTGCCACCTACGCGATCACGCTCAGCTCCCTGGTCACGGCGGGCAAGGGAACGCCTTCGGGTACGGTCTCTGTTTACGATTACTTTGTCCCAATCACATCGGCTGTCTTCGTCCCAACCCCAACGTCAGGGACCTTCCAAGTCATAAATGGCGCTATCACTTGGCCGACAACAGCTACTTACGGCGTGCAAACCGTTCTAATTCCTCCATGTGCGACAGGACAAACCAGCACTGCCTCCATTCCCTGCAACACGGTGGTGACGTTATCCGCTGGGGCAGGCAGCTTCACTCTGCCCGCCACGGAGGCAACCACGACCGGGACCCACTACCTGAGCTTCGTCTATAGCGGCGATGCTGGCTCCAACGGGGACGGCAAGGGCGACTTCGCCTGCTCGGTGGCTGGGCAACTGGCAACCACATCCCCATCTTGCCCGACGACGAATCCGATTCCGTTCGCACTGATTGTCGACAATCCGGACTTCACCTTAACCTCCACAACGGGCCCGATCAGCGTCATTCCGGGCAACGTCCCGAACGGTAACGGTCTGCCCGCGGCGCCGAACCAGAACACCGCCAATCCGCAGTCGACGATTATCACGATTAACGGAGTTCTGTCATTTGCCGGCTCGATCGGCCTGACCTGTACGACCCAGCACCCGACCTGGGTGTTCTGTACAGTTGAGCAGTTCGCCGTGAATGCCAGCGGTCAGGTGTCACCGGCGACAAGCATCGCAGTGCCATGTGTGGCGCCCGCGTGCGCGACGACCACCTCGACGGTGCCATTCGTTTTCAGCGTCTCGACCCCGCCAACGCTGTCGCTCGGCTTCAATACAACGGCCCAACTTCGCACCACCGCTACCAGGACCGTGTTGGCGTTCCTGCCGTTTGGCGTCCTTGCCTTCTGCGTGCGTCGCCGGCGCAGACTGAGCAAGGCGTTGTGGATGCTGATTGCCATCGCTGCAGTGAGCGTTGGAATGAGCGGATGCGGCGGCAACTCGGTGGACTTCTACACCCCGATTCCCACCGGCCCGCAAACTGTAACCGTCAACGCCTCGTACACGTATGTATCCTCCGTCCCCACACAACCTACGGTGACGCGCTCGTTCGTGGTTCCGATCACCATCAACTAGGAAGTGCTGATGAACGGGCCGGGCAAGATCCTTCGGGGTCTTGTCCGGCCCGTTCTTTTTGTATGCAGCGTGTCTCTCGCGCAAGTACGAAATGGACTGCTCCTGCGAACGGGGAGGGGGGCTCTCACGCGTCCGTCGCGAAGAAGGCTTCGACGTCTTCGATGGATTGGGTTTGGCGGTAGGGGGGCAGCGAGTCGAGGAAAATGCGTCCGTAGCGCTGGCGCTGTATGCGGGGGTCGAGCAGCATCAGCACGCCGCGGTCCTTGAGCGAGCGGATGAGGCGGCCGAAGCCTTGTTTGAGCGTGATGACCGCGCTGGGCACCTGGTAGTCGAAGAAGGCGTTGCCGCCGCCGGCGGCGATAGCGTCCATGCGGGCCTTGACGATGGGGTCGGAGGGGACGGCGAAAGGCAGCTTGTCGATGATGACGCAACTGAGCTGCTCGCCCTGCACGTCCACGCCCTGCCAGAAGCTGGAGGTGCCGAAGAGGATGGCGCCGGGCGTGTCGCGGAACTGCTCCAGAAGAACAGTGCGCGGTGCGGTGCCCTGCAGCAGCAGCGTGTAGGGCAGTTCGGCCGAGAGGCGCTGGTGCATGGCGCGCATCTGGGCGTGGCTGGTGAAGAGGCAGAAGGCGCGGCCGTGGGTGATCTCCAGCACGCGGCGGGTGCGTTCGGCGGCCTGCGGGAAGTACTCGGGCTCGCGCGGGTCGGGCATTCCCGGCGGCAGATAGAGCAGCGCCTGGCGCGGATAGTCGAAGTGCGAGGGGACGACCAGCTCGCGCGCCAGGGTGAGGCCGAGCCGCCGGGAGATGTGTTCGAAGCCGGAGACGGGGCTGCCTGACTCGTCGGTTCCCGAGGCCACGGTGAGCGTGGCGGAGGTGAGCACGACCGAGTTGTAGGCCTCGAAGAGCGTGGCGGCAAGGAGCTGGGAGACGTCGATGGGCGTGGCCTGGAGGTGGGTGTGATGGCTCATGTGGCCGACGCCGCGCGCCCCCTTTTGCGCAAGCGCGCGGACTCCGCCGGCGGCGCGGCGCTCGATCCAGAAGACGGTGTTGGGGTCATGCGATTCGAGCAGGAACTTGAGATGCGTGGCGATGTCGGCGGTGCGCTTGCGCAGGCCTGGGGCCTCGTCGACGTTCTTCAGGCGGTCGAGCTCGCCCTCCAGGAGGGCGAGCGCGTTGAGCGCTCCGGTGTAGGCGTCGCCGCGCTCTTCCAGGAACTCGGCGCGCTGGTCGAAGGGCATGCGGCCGAGGCCGGCGTAGGGACTGATGTTGGCGGGCGTGTCGAGTGCGGCGATGGAGTTCGCGGTGGAGTCTGCGGCCAGCCTCGATGGATCGTACGGAAGCGCGGCGAAGAAGAGGCGGGCGCGCTCGCGCAGGGTTGCGGTTGCGCCCTCGATGGCGGGGGTGCAGGCCTGCCTGGCGCGCAGCATGGTCTCCACATCGCGGGCCAGCTCGTCGAAGCGCTGCGTGCTGAGGCTTATGCCGAAGAAGTTGCTCGCGACGTCCTCCAGCTCGTGCGCCTCGTCGAAGATGACCGCGCCCGCAGCGGGAAGCACGCCTGCGTCGGGCGCCGCGCCGGCCTGCAGCTTGATCGCCATGTCGGCGAAGAAGAGGTGGTGATTGACGATGACGATCTCGGACTCCAGCGCCTTGCGGCGCATGGCGGTGATGAAGCAGTTCTCCCAGTCGGGGCAGGTTTGGCCGAGGCAGGCCTCGCCGCGCGCGTCCAGCCTGGGCCACAGCGCGGAGTTCTCCGGCAGCGCATCGATCTCCGCGCGGTCACCGCTGGCGGTGGTCTTCTCCCAGGCGGCGATGGCGTGGAACTGGCCGATCTCGTCGGGCCCGTTGAGCAGCGGCGAATCGCGCAGCGCGTAGAGCTTGTGCCTGCACAGGTAGTTGCCGCGGCCCTTCATGGTGCAGACCTTGAGCGGGCCGAGGACCGATTCCAGGAAGGGAACGTCCTTGAAGAAGAGCTGCTCCTGTAGATTTTTCGTTCCGGT
>Ga0187848_10000264_pt1 | contig 47884 bp, 48 predicted proteins | sample June2016WEW_4_40_FD_132424 | JGI IMG/M metagenome (GOLD analysis project Ga0187848, IMG submission 132424) | Peatland microbial communities from SPRUCE experiment site at the Marcell Experimental Forest, Minnesota, USA - June2016WEW_4_40 | ecosystem: Environmental > Terrestrial > Soil >... | reverse complement strand
CCCTCTCAGGTAATCACGAATGAAATCGTTTTGAGCTGCTTTCCTTGCAAGTATATGAAAACTAGCTGGTTCTCGAAGCTGAGAAAAATTTAACGGGACAGGTGTGATTGGTCTGCCCCACAGTCGAATCGTCGCGGCAGGCTCTCGGCCCTGCAGGCGTGGACGCCCGCGCCACGGTTGCTAATGTGTTTTCATACTAGTTGTGCAGTTGCTCGAGGGAACTTTGCGGGCCATCCGGCCGCGGAACGAAGAAGCGCGCGGGCGCGCGCGGGCGCGGCTGGAACAGCTCACCATGCCGTACTGGGCGCTGGGGCGGCTGATGGATCTGGCGGAAGACCTGGCCGGAATCACCGGCAACATCCAGCCGCCGGTGGCGCGGCGGTCTCTGGTGGTAATGGCTGGAGATCACGGCGTAGCGGCTGAGGGCGTCAGCAAGTATCCGCCGGAAGTCACCGTGCAAATGGTGCTGAATTTCGTGCGCGGCGGCGCCGGCTGCAACGCCATGGCGCGAGTGGTGGGCGCGCGCGTGGTGGTGGTGGATATGGGCGTGGCGGGCGCGCTTCCGGCGGAAGCTGCTGCCGCGGTGCTCAATCGCCGGGTAGCCGCCGGAACCGGCAACATCGCGCGCGGTCCGGCCATGACGCGGGCACAAGCGGTCCAAGCCTTAGAGGCCGGCATCGCCATCGCGGCCGATCTGGACAGCACTACCGACCTGTTCGGCACCGGCGAGATGGGCATCGCCAATACCACCGCATCGAGCGCCATTGTGGCCACGCTCTGCGCCGCGCCGCCGGCGGAAGTAACCGGCGCCGGCACGGGAATCGATGAGGCCCAACGGCGGCACAAAATCGCCGTGGTCGAGCGCGCCCTGGCGGTGAATCGGCCCGATCCGAATGACGGGTTGGACGTGCTGGCGCGGGTGGGCGGCTTCGAAATCGCCGGGCTCGCCGGCCTGATCCTGGGCGCGGCGGCACGGCGCAAGCCGGTGCTGGTGGATGGATTCATCTCCACCGCCGCGGCATTGATCGCCCAGGCGCTGGCGCCCGATTCGGTCCACAGCATGATCGCCGCCCATCGAAGCGAGGAGCCGGGGCATGGCGCCGCGCTGGCGAAATTGGGCAAGCGGCCGCTGCTCGATCTCGGCATGCGGCTGGGCGAAGGCACCGGCGCCGCGCTCGCCATGAGCCTGGTGGAGGCAGCGGCGCGGTTGCTCACCGACGTGGCCACTTTCGAGGAAGCCGCGGTGAGCCAGGCCAATCGGGCGGCCGGACATGCTGTGCCATGATCGAATATGCTGACTCTGATTCTGGGCGGGGCGAGAAGCGGAAAATCGCGGGTCGCCCGCGAGCGCGCGGCGGGCTCCGGTCACATCTTCCATAGCCAGGTTTCGCATGGCAGGATCTGCTACATCGCCACGGCGCGGCCGGGCGACGATACGGAAATGCAGGCGCGCATCGCCAGGCACCGGGCCGACCGGCCGGCGGATTGGCAGACCGTGGAAGCGCCGCTCGCTTTGGCCGAGGCCGTGGAGGAGGCATCCCGGCAATCCGCCGTGGTGCTGGTGGATTGCCTGACGGTTTGGCTGAGCAACCTGATGTTTGAAAATCGCCAGGCGCCGGCAGCGGAAACTGAGGCCGCGGCATTGGCGGAAATCGACCGCATGGCGGCCGCATCGCGGAGCGCCGGCCGCCAGGTAATTCTGGTATCGAACGAAGTGGGGTGGGCGACAGTGCCGGATTCGCCCGTGGCGCGCGCGTTTCGCGACCTGCAAGGGATCGCGAACCAACACGCGGCGCAGTGTGCCGACGAAGTGCTGCTGGTGGTGGCCGGTTTAGCGATGAAGCTGAAATGAAAGCTGTGAAAAACATTGATTAGAGCCACGGATAAACACGAATTCACACAGATAACTGCATCTTCTTCTTTATCCGTGTTCATCTGTGTTCATCCGTGGCTAAGTTTCTTCTCCGCTTCGTTCCTCCTGTGTGCGGTAACTCATGCCGCCGGCCCGGTCAGGCGGATTGTCTGCCTCTCGCCGAACGACACCGAGCTGCTCTACGGGCTTGGCGTCTTCGACCGCGTGGTGGGCGTATCGGGTTTCGATTCCTACCCGCCCGAAGTGGCCAGGCTGGCCCACTTGGGCGGATGGCAGGACCCGAGCCTCGAAAAAATCGTGGCGCTCCGCCCGGATCTCATCGTCACCGAAACCGACCAGGCAGCGCTGGTGGAAAGCAATCTGCACAAACTTGGCCTGCCGCTGCTGGCGCTGCCGGGCAAAACCATCGCGGATATTTACACCGCCGCCACCGAACTAGGGAAGGCGCTGGGCGTCGAAAAACAAGCCGCCGAACTGATCGCACGCACGCGCGCCGGTCTGGACGCCGTGCGGCGGCGCACGGCGGGGCTGAGGCGGCCTTCGGTCGCGATTGTGGTGGACCGCACGCCGGGCACGCTGCGCGACATGTATGCCGCGACGGGCGGCACCTATTTGGCGGAAGCGGTCGACATTGCGGGCGGCAAGATGGCGCTGGGCGAATCGCCGGCCGGCTACATCAAGCTGAGCCAGGAAACTCTGCTCACGGCCAACCCGGAGATCATTCTGGATTTCGTGCACAGCGAAAACGGACGCTTCGCCGCCGATCCGAAGGACGCCTGGAAGGCCCTGCCGCAGCTCACTGCCGTGCGCAACGGCCGCGTCTATTGCCTTTCGCAGGACTTCATCCTGCATGCGTCGCAGCGCATCGTGAACACGGCCGAACTCTTCGCGCGCACCATCCATCCGGAGGCCCGCTGATGGCGTGGTTTGAAGCGCGCGCCCTCGATTACCGTTACGCGCAGGGCCCGCTGGTGGTGCGCGGGGTGAGTTTCGCTTTGGAGCGCGGCCGGCTGATGGCGGTGATTGGCGCCAACGGCAGCGGCAAGTCTACGCTGCTGCGAATGATGGCGGGGCTATTGCGGCCGGCCGCCGGAGAGATGCGCTTGGACGGCCGAGCGCTGGCCGCCATGCCGCCGCGTGCCCGCGCCCGCGAGATCGCCTATGTACCGCAAGCGGCGCTGCCCGTGTTTCCGTTTGCCGCGCTGGAGGTGGTATTGAGCGGGCGCTCGCCGCACCTCGGAGCCTTCGCTTTCGAGGGGCCGCGCGATCGCCAAAAAGCTCTGGCCGCGCTCGATGCCATCGGCGCCGCCCACCTGGCCGCCCGGCGCGTTACCGATCTCTCCGGCGGCGAAAGGCAGATGGTGGTGCTGGCGCGGGCCCTGGCGCAGGAGCCGCGCCTGCTGCTGCTCGATGAACCATCCGCGGCGCTCGATTTGAAGCACCGCGCCGGCCTGGTGCGCGCGCTGGCCCGCCTGCGCGACGAGCAGGGGCTCACCGCTATTTTGGTGACCCACGATCTGGGCCTGCTGGGCTCGACGTTCGACCGCGTGCTGGCGCTCCGATGCGGCGAAGTGGCGGCCGAGGACGCACCCGATAAAGTGCTCGAGACCGGACTCCTCGCCCGCATCTACGACGAGCCGAACGTGAGGGCCGGCCGGATCGACGGCCGGGCGGTGGTGTGGGTGGAAGCATGAGAAGAAGTGGGACAGGACTCCCGGCCTGTCGGTTTCATGGCCGAACGGAACCGCTCCCTAACGGTCGCGGCTCGGTTAGTTTGGCCAATGCGCGAGGAGGCTGTTACCGAGCCGCGACCGTTAGGGAGCGGTTGCCGGGCAAACTTACGCAATGGTGGCTCCCGTGACCACCCCCCCGGCCCTCCCTCCTCCGGTCGCCTCCCGGCTGGCCCGCGCGCTGGCTGTGCTGACGGTGCTGCTGGCGGGTTCGGTCGCGCTGGGGCTTTGGCTCGGCACGGAAAAACTCGACCTCACGAAAGTCCTGTCGAACCCGATCGCGCGGGCGCTATTTTTCCAGCTTCGTTTGCCGCGCGTGCTCACCGGAGCGCTGATCGGCGCGGCCCTGGCCGCTACCGGCGCGGCGCTGCAGGCGCTGTTTCGGAATCCGCTGGCCGATCCGTACACGCTGGGCGTTTCGGGCGGAGGCGCGGTGGGAGCGAGCATCGCGCTGGCGCTGGGCTGGAGCGCTCCGGTGTTGGGCGTTCCGTTGGTCTACGTGGCGGCGTTCGCCGGGGCCATGGTGGCGATGGTGACGGTCCGAACCATCGCCCGCACCGGCGTGCTCACTCTGCCCGGAGCGCTGCTGCTGGCCGGTGTAGTGGTCAACCTCACCGCCTACGCGGCCGTGCTCACCATTCAATATGTAGTCGACCCCAATAGCGCCCTGCGCATGCTGCGTTTCATGACCGGCAGCCTGGACGTGGTGGGCATGGACGGCGTTTGGCGCATGGCGGCAATTCTCGTTCCCGCATTCGCCGCGATGGTCTGGTTCGCGCGCCCGCTGCACCTGATGGCCATCGACGAAGACACCGCCGCCACTCTCGGCGTGGATACGCACCGGACGGAATTGGCGGTGCACACGCTGTGCTCGCTGGTGGTGGGCCTGGCGGTTGCCAATGGCGGCGCTATCGGGTTCGTGGGGCTGATTGTGCCGCACGGCGTGCGCGCCATTTTCGGCGAAGACGTGCGCGTGGTGCTGCCCGCCTCGTTGGTGGCGGGCGCCGCGTTCCTGGTGCTGGCCGATACCCTGGCGCGGACGGCGTTGCCTGGCACCGAACTGCCGGTGGGCGCGATCACCGGCCTTTTAGGCGGCCCCATGTTTCTGTGGCTGCTGCGCCGCCGGCAGCGGTACTCGGCACTATGAGGAAGGCGGTTCGGTCCCTGGCGGCGGCGATTGCGTTTCTCACCCGCATTCCGGTGGGCCGCTGGGTGGATCTCTCAAGCGAGGACGTGTCGCGGTCCGAGGGGTGGTTCCCGGTGGTGGGATTGCTGGTGGGCCAGATCGAATGCGCCGTGGCGTGGCTGCTCCTGCCACACTTGCCGGCTGCCGTGACGGCCGTCTTATTGGTTGTGCTCGACGTGCTGCTCACCGGCGCCCTGCACTACGACGGGTTGGCCGATTCGGCCGATGGTTTTGGCGGCGGCAAGAGCCGCGACGACATTCTGCGCATCATGCGCGACCACGCCATCGGCAGCTACGGCGGCGTGGCGCTGGTGCTGGCCGTAGGAATGAAGATCGCGGCACTGGCTGCCTTGCTCGGCGGCGCCGCTTGGCCGCGGCCGCTCATTGCGGCTCCGATGCTGGGCCGCTGGGCGATTCTGCTGCTGAGCGCGGCGCTGCCTTATGCGCGGCAAACCGCGTCGGTGGTGGTGGGCATGGGCCGAAAAGCACTTGTCTGGGGGAGCCTCTTCACCGCGGCGGTGCTGCTGGCGTACCGGGATCCGCTCGTTTGGATCGCCGCGGCCGTGGTTCTGGCGATCGCTGCTATTCTGGGCCTGTATTATCGGCGCAGGATCGGCGGCGTCACAGGCGACACGTTGGGCGCATGCGCCGAAATTGGCGAAATCGCGGTGCTGGTCGTATTCGTGTGGAGGGCCGGTTGACCACGCGAATCTGGCTCGTGCGCCACGGCGAACCGGACGAAAGCGTGCGGCGACTGTGTTATGGGTCGCTCGACATGGGATTGTCCGACGCGGGCCGCCAACAAATGACACGCGCGGCCCGGGAACTCGCGGCGGAACCGGTGGCGGCGATTTATTCCAGTCCGAGGCGGCGGGCCGTCGAGAGCGCTCGCATCCTGGGAGAGGCTTTCCAACCGGCGCCGGAAGTCCGGGTGGCGCCCGATTTTCGCGAGATCGATTTCGGCGATTTCGAAGGCGTGGCTTACAACGACATCGCCGCGCGCTATCCCGATCTGTACCGCCAGTGGATGGAGGCGCCCACTACGGTCGAGTTTCCGGGCGGCGAAAGCTTCGCCACGTTGCGGCGGCGCGTGCTTCGTGCGTTCCAGGCCATGAGCGCGGTGCACGCCGGCGAAACGCTGGTCGTGGTCAGCCACGGCGGCCCCATTCGCGCCATTGTGGCGAACGCGCTGGGCATGGCCGATGAACATATTTTCCACCTGGCCCAAGATCACGGCGCGATCAGCCGCATCGACATGGTGGATGGATTCGCCGTGGTGGGGCTGCTCAATCGCTGCCCGTGAATGACTGCCCTACCGATGCGCGGGAAACCTTTGGGACAGACGATCGTTTTTTGTCGTCTGTCGAGCGGCTGGCTTGGCGAGGGCCTGACAGACCACGAAAAGCGATGGTCTGTCCCACTCCTGCGCGAGTGTTGACTGCATTTGCTATATTTGGCACCAGGACCATGGCCCGGGCTAGCGGGCAGAACGGAATCCTATGGCGACCGGATCGCTTGTCAGCATTCAGGAATACTTGACCTCGGCATTCAGCCCCGATTGCGACTACGTGGATGGCGTCATCGAGGAGCGGAACTTGGGAGAACGCGATCACGCGAGACTGCAGGGCGCTATTTTTGCCTATCTGTACGCCCGCCGTAAGGAATGGGGTATACATGTCTACCCGGAAATGCGCGTGCAAGTGTCGGCCACTCGATTTCGCGTGCCGGATGTCTGCGTGGTCGCGGGACCGGAGCCGGCGGAACAAATTTTTCGAACCCCACCGTTCATCTGTATTGAAGTTCTTTCTCCCGACGACCGTCTCACGCGAATGCAGGAGCGGGTCGACGACTACATCGCCTTCGGCGTACCTTACATTTGGATTCTGAATCCCGAGAATTGCAAGGCGTATCGCTGCACGGCGGAGGGGATGCTGGAAGTCAAGGAACTGCGCACCGAAAGCCCCGCGATTGTAGTGCCGCTCGAAGCGCTGTTCGAGTAGTTCCGCCCACCGGGGAAAATGGCTATTTTCGGCACAACGCCGTCAGGAACCGGCCGTCCGAGGACAGATACTCCTGCACGATTTCTAGGCCGCCTTGTTCGGTCAGGAGCCAGCGGAACGCTGCGGCGGTATAGGCGTATTGAAAATTCAGGCCGATGCGCTCGCCGCGCTCGAGGGAAATCTCCTGGCTGGCCACGGTAGCGGAGAGGTCCCGGCCGGCGCGGAAATGGCGGGTCACCAGGTGCAGCCCGTCGTGGCGGGAATCGTTCTTCAGATTGAAACGGATTTCGCCGTCGGACTCTTGTATGCCCACCCCCGCCAGCAGCGCTGAGATGAACCGCCGCACCGCCGCGTTGTCGCGCCGCGCCAGGGTCAACTCCGGATCGAAGATCTCGCCATCCACCAGCAGGCGGTCGGCCGGCTTCAAGCACTGCGCCACCGAACGAATCTCCGCCAGCGGGTCGAACGAGCCCATGGTGTTGCCCGAAAAAACGAACAGACGCGGCGGCTCGGCGGCATCGGCGGCGTACACCAAGTGCATGGGGCTTGAAATATCGGCTTTGATACCAACGGTCTCGATGTCCTCGTCTTCGGCGCCGGCCGAGGCCAGTTCCAGCATGCTCTGGCTGGCATCGACGGGAAAGTAGAAGCATTCGGCGCCGGTTTTCTTCAGCGCGTCCATGAGCAGCCGGTCGCGCGCCCCATCGCCGGCGCCGAAACTGATCACCGGCACTTTGCCGTGGAAAATCCCGGCGAGGCGAGGCGCTTCGGCCGCCATCTGCGTCCAAGTCTGCCACAGGCCGCCATGCAGGTCCGTGTCCGAAGCCAGCGTGACCCATTCCGCGGCCGACCGCGGGAACCAGCAGAAGAACTTCTCCGGCAGGTCGCGCGCTTCCATCGCCTCGGTAAACTCCTGGGTGATGTCGGCTTCCGTCAAAACCACTTCGACTCTCATTTAGAACCCCATTACGTGCATGCCCGAATCCACGAAAATCACGTTGCCGGTTACGCCGCGGGCCAGATCGCTCGCCAGGAAAACAGCCGTATCGGCCACCTCCGCCGGGTCGGTATTGCGGCGCAACGGAGTCCGGTCGGTAGCTTCGAGAATGCTCGAAAAACCCTTGATGGCGCGCGCCGAAGCGGTTTTCACCGGACCCGCAGAAATGGCATTCACGCGAATCCCGCGTTCCCCCAGCTCGCTGGCCAGGTACCGCACGGAGGCTTCGAGCGAGGCTTTGGCCACGCCCATCACGTTGTAGTTCGGCACCACGCGCGTCGAACCGAAGTAAGTCAAGGTGCTGATGGAACCGCCCGCGGTCATCGCCGGCGCCGCCGCGCGCGCGACGGCCACCAGCGAATACGCGCTCACATTCTGCGCCAACAAAAAACCTTCGCGGCTGGTTTCGGTGAAAGGCCGCTCCAGATCTTCGCGGTTGGCGAAGGCCAGGCTGTGAACCACGGCGTGGAGCGGGCGATTGAGGGCCGCCAGCGACGACGCCAGGGCCGCAATTTCTTCGTCCTTGGTGACGTCGCAAGGGATCAGGGCGGCGATGTCGAGACCCTCGGAAAGCTCGGAAATCGCCACTCTCTGGCGATCGCCCAAGTAGCTGAGCACCAGCGAAGCGCCTTCCCGCGAAAAGGCCTGGGCGATCGAGTAAGCCAGACTCCACCTGTTGGCAATGCCGAGAATGAGGGCCAGTTTGCCCTCTAGCAGCTTGGACATGAACCCTTTAGTGTAACCGAAGGTCCGTCACTGAGCGGGCCTATCGTGGCCATTTCCCAGACTGTGAAGGAAATGAGCTGACCCACCGGCGGGGCTGGGTGGGACAGACGATCGTCTTTTGTCGTCTGTCGAGCGGTTGGCCTGGCGAGGGCCTGACAGACCACGGAAAACGATGGTCTGTCCCGTCTGTCCCACCCCGGATCCGGGCGAGGCAGCCGGGGCTACCGTTCCAAACGGGTGATCCGGTTATCAAAATCGGCTATTTTGGGAAATGATGTCCATCTGGTAGGTGGCCATCTGCGAAAATTTCGTTCCTTTTTTGACTTTACCAGCTCAGCGCCAGCACCCGAGACCTCACTTCTTCCTGCGCGCGAACTTCAGGCCGCTCCAATCGGCATCCACCGAGCAGACCTTGAAATCCACCAGGCCGCTGGCCAGCCCAGCGGCGCGAACGTCGTTCTGATTGAAGTCCACCTTGTAGCGGCCGCTCTGCTTCGGATGCACAATCCAGAGCGCGCAACCCTCCGGCAGGCGCGTCGCCAGGTACGGGGTCTCGTCTTCCAACTCGCGGCGCGAACGCACAAACCAGAGCGCCAGGCCGGCGGTGCGAGTCAACCGGGTAGAAAGCCTGGCGCCTTCCGGCAGTTCGCCCAACTGCTCTTCGAATTCGTCCGGCGCGCCCAACAGCGAGACCTCCAGCCCCTTCTTCAAACCGAGCTTCGCCGGCAGCGCCCCGCCGGTATAGCGCTCCATATGCGACGGCGGTTTTACCGGGTTGGCGGGCGCGTGCCGCAGAGCCTCGCGCAGCGCTTTGGCCACGCCGTCCCAGGCGCAATAAAAGGCATCGGGCAGCTCCGTTCGGACGCGCGCCACTTTCTCCGGCGCCCCTCCCGCGTAAACCAACGGAATCTGCCGTGTAGCCTTGCTCTGCCGCAGCGCGATTCCCACCTCTCGCCCATGCGAAGGCAGCCGGTCCAGATCGATCAAGACTACCGCGGGCATATGCTGGCGAAAGTAACCGATCAGGCCCGCGGGGTTGAGCGGCGCGGCGTCCACCTCGAAGCCCATAACGGCGAGTGCCGCCGCGCGTTCCCGCGCCTGGTCTGCATTCCAACAAATCAGGCGCACGGTTTTCACCGAGGCCTGTTTTTCGGCGGCACTCGTAGAGGGCATAGAGAGCGGTCGAAGCCTCAATTCATGAATCGTTCGAGCAGTTCATGAACCGCGGTCAAGAGCGCCGGATACGCCGCGCCGATGGCCGCCAGCGAAACCACCGCACCAAGCGCCCAGAGCCATGAAAGCCGGGCCGGAGCGTTCGAAGCTTCGGCCAGCGAGCCACCGCGCAGCAAGCGTTCCACACGGGCTTCGAGATCTTGAGTGTCGCCCATCAACGAAGTGGCGAGCGGGGCGGGAGCAGCCGCGCCCAATCGCGCCACGCGCACCAGCGCGGCGGCCAGGGCTACGGATCGTCGCGCGCTGCCGGCCACCGCCCGGTCGTCCGCCGCGCGCTCCACATATCTCGCCCAGCTTGCCTCCAAGCCGCGAGACCGCACCACGAATGGAATCGGGGCCGGGGCCATCGCCATCAGCAAGCGCTTCGCGTTGTCGCGAAACTCGGCGTGCGCCCGCTCGTGGCGCAGGGCCACGTCTAATTCCGCTGGTTTGAGCGCGCGGAGCACGGCGCGCGTGGCCACCAGCCGAGGCCTCGCGACACCGATCAGCGCCAACCAGGGCCGCCGGCTCTCCACAATTTCGACCGGAACCCGCCGCGAACCGACGCGCACCGTTTCGCGGCGGCTTTTGAAGTGACGAAACCGGCGCCAGAAACCGAGCCAGGCGCCGGCGCCCCGAACCGCACCACACGCAGCCGCCGCCACTCCCATGCTTGCCATGATGAGACAGGCCCAACTCGCCGATTCGCTGTTTCCCGCCGGCTCCAGCACCAGAAAGCTGGGCACGCACAAAGCCGCCACGGCGGCCAACGCCAGCGCGCCCGGCGCCAGCCGCAGCGCCAGCATCAAGGCAGCGGCGCGGCGCGGATTCGAATCCTCAAAGCGGCGCCTGAAAATGCGCTCCAGCGCCAGCGAGACCGCGCCGGCCGCCAGGTTGACCGCAAAAAAACTGGCAGCGGCGATCGACACCAGCCGCGCTCCGTAGGGCAGGTTCATGACTGCCTCCCGCGAGAAAGCTCTTGCCGCTTGCGGCGAATCTTTTGTTCCAGCTTGTCGAGCAGCGCGGAATCCTGTTCACCGGCCGCATCCACCAGGCAGGAGATCAATAAGTCGCGTGACGTCTCCGGCCCGGTCAGGTAACCGGCCATAAATTCACCGGCCCGTTTGCGTTGCCACTGAGTGCGCGAGTAGCGCGGCGAATACACAAAGGCACGGTCTTGTTTGCGCCGATCGAGCAAGCCTTTCTTGAATAGCCGGTCGAGCGTGGTCATCACCGTGGTGTAAGCCAGCGGACGCCCCAGCCGCGCACCCACATCGCGCACGTTTCCCGCGCCCTGCCGCCACAGCGCTTCCATCACCGTGCTTTCCAAATGGCCCAATTCATCGGACCGGGCTTTGAACCATCGCATCATCGCGTCACTCCGCCGAAGCCGCGGCAAGACCGCTCCCTGACGGTCGCGGCTCGGTTTCTAGCTATAGTAGCAAACGCTCGTTGCCTTCCCGCCGGGTCACCCGATGGCGGTCCAGGTATTCCAGCAGCGGGATGGCGTATTTGCGCGATACGCCGGTCCATTCTTTGAAAGCCGCCAGGGTGAAGCGGGCCGGCCGCCTCGCCGCGAGTTGGCGGCATAGATCTTCGAGCGCGGCGGCATGAAAAATCAGCTCCGCGTCGACGCGAACCAGCCGTTTTTCCTTGAGGAGCATTTCGAGCAGTGTACGCGCCCGGGCCGGCGCGAGGCCGCAACCCGCCAGCACTTCACCCACCGCCGGAACGGCCAGCCCGGCCTTGCGGAATGCGCGCTCGATGGTCTCTCGCGCCTCGATTTCGTCCGCGGCCAACGCCGGAGCGCGCCCTCGCAAGCGCGCGGTCTGGGCAGCGATCTCCACCTCGCCTGCCCCCGCCAGCACGGCGTCGAATACCCAGTCCGGAGCATCGCGCCATCCAGCAGCCCGGAGGTCGTGTAGGGCGATGCCGGACAACATCGGTTGTTCATGATGGAAGCGGCGCACCAGATCTGCCAGCCGCGCGCTTTCCGCCTCGCGCCAGGCGCGGTCCAAATACCAATCCTTGGCGTCGCCGGCTGGTTCGAGCGATTCCGCTTCGGCCGCCGCCGCGCGAATTTCCGCGGCCGTCAGACCGGTGGCCGCCACCAGTTGAGAAATGGCCCCGCCGAATGGAGACTCACGCACCAGAAGCTCGATGCGCTTGGCGCGATTGGCGCCGGCTAGAACGTGCAGGCGGTCCCTGGCACGCTCGCCGCGGCGATGGCGCCGTTCCGTGGCATCTACCACCACCCCGCCCCCGATCGTGACCACCGGCGAGAACCGCCGGATGACGAAACTATCCCCCGGCAATAAAAGCGCCGGCTCTCGCAGCATCAGCCGCGCGTAAGCCGTGCCGCCCGGCTCCAATTGAGCGGCGCCGTCGAGCAGCCGCGCTTCGGCCTCGATCTCCGCCGTACCCGCGTGAAAGTGTACCGGCGCCCGATGTTTCAGGGGGCCGGCGCCGGACAGGAGTTGCAGCCGGCAATCCACCTGGCTCACCGCTTGGAATAGCCCAGGCGCGGAAAGCACCACGCCTCGATGCAACTGGGACGCTTCCACCTTGGCCAGATTCAACGCGGTCCGCTGGCCCGCTACGGCGCGATCGGTCTTCGACCCGTGAACCTCCACGCCGCGCACGCGCAGGCGCAGCCCCAGCGGATACGCTTCCACTTCGTCGCCCGCGCCGATGGATCCCGAAACCAGCGTGCCGGTGACCACGGTTCCGAATCCGCGCACGGCAAACACGCGGTCGACCGGCAAACGAAAATGTCCGCTGGAATTGCGCGGTTTCACCCGATCCGCGACCGTGGCGATCGCGCGGCGCAGCCCGTCCAGGCCCGAGCCGGTCACGGCGCTGACCGGAACCATCGGCGCGGTTTCCAGAAACGACCCCGCCACCAGCCGCCGGACCTCCTGGCGGCAAACCTCCAACACCTCGGGCGAAGCCAGGTCCGCCTTGGTGAGCGCCACGATGCCGCGCTCCATGCCGAGCAGGCGGCAGATATCGAAATGTTCGCGGGTTTGCGGCTGAATCGATTCGACGGCCGAGACCACCAGCAAAACCAGGTCGATGCCGCCGACGCCAGCCAGCATGTTTTTGACGAAGCGCTCATGTCCCGGAACGTCGACCAAGCCGACGCGGATGCCGGGCGGCAAATCGAGATGCGCGAATCCTAAGTCGATGGAAATGCCGCGGCGCTTCTCTTCTTCCAGACGGTCGGTATCGATGCCGGTGAGCGCTCGCACCAGAGCGGTCTTGCCATGATCGATGTGCCCGGCCGTTCCGGCGATGACGTATTTCATAGCCCCGGCTCCCATTTTCCCATCGTGCGGCGGTACATTATAAACAAGGTGATAGGTTTCTGCTTATTGCTGGTCCTGGTAGCCGGCTCTTTGGTTTATTGCGTTCTGACCGTTGTCTCGGCTTGGCGCTATCGCGCGGTGGTTCCTCCCGCGGCCCGCAGTATCCCCCCTATCAGTGTGCTCAAACCGCTGGCGGGCATAGACGATGGGCTGGAAGAAAATCTCGCCAGCTTTTTCAAACAGGACTATGCGGAGTTTGAGATTCTGTTTGCGGTGCGCACGGCCCAAGACGCGGCCGTCCCGCTGGTGGAAAAGCTGCGCGCCCGCTACCCGGCGGTGGCTTCGCGGCTGCTGGTGACTGGCGAGCCGCCGTACGCCAACGCGAAAGTCTACAGCCTGGATCTGATGCTGGCCGCGGCCCGTCACGACTTGGTGGTGATGGCGGATAGCGACGTGCGCTTCGCGCCGGGAATGCTGACGGGGATCGCCGGCGAGTTTCAGGATCCAAAGCTGGGATTGGCCACCTGCCCCTATCGCGCCGTTCCGGGCCGCAGCTTTTGGTCGCGCATGGAGGCGCTGGGCCTGAATACGGGTTTCCTGGGCGGTGTGCTGGTGGCGCGGTGGCTGGACGGCATGAAGTTCGCCATCGGCCCGACCATCGCCGCCCGCCGCGCCACGCTGGCAGCCATCGGCGGGTTCAACGCCGTCAAGGACTACCTGGCGGAAGATTTCGTAATGGGTAAGCTGGCCGCGGAGCATGGTTTCGGCGTACTGCTCTCTTCCCACGCCATCGAACACCACATCGGCTCCCAGCCGTTTCTGGAGAACCTGAAGCATCGCCTGCGTTGGACGCGCTCGACGCGCCGCTCGCGCCCGCGCGGTTACATCGGCCAGGTGTTCACGCATCCGATTCCGCTGGCGTTGCTGCTGTGGGCGGTCGAGCCGTCCTGGTGGCCGCTGGCCGTTGTCACCTGCCTGGTGCGCGCCGCGGCCATTTGGGCCACCGGCATCCTGGTTCTGCGCGACCCTCTGACGCGGCGTTGGTGGTGGCTGACGCCGGTCGAAGACATCGCCAGCTTTCTGGTTTGGCTGGCGGGCTTCTACGGGAATACCATCCTGTGGCGCGGCCGCAAATACTATTTGCTGCCGGATGGGCGTTTCGAACTGGTGCAGGAAGGGTAAAGCAGAAGGTGGGACAGACGATCGCTTTTCGTCGTCTGTCAATTGTGGCGCCAGTCGAAGGCACGACAGGCCACGAAAAGCGATGGCCTGTCCTACCGTCAACTCGCCGCCGGTTCGACCACGGCCGACATGGATCCCTTGGAGCGGGCCAGGCGCCAGTCCGGGCCGTACGCATGGATTTGGTCGCGGGCGAATTCGGCCTCGCTTAGCTCACAGACCATCAAAACCGTGCGGCCGGTGCGGTCGACTTCCTCGGTGTGCCGCCACGCCTCATCGAGTGAAAAAATGAACAGCCGCTGCAGCATCTCGATGACGTAATCGTAGGTATGGTCGTTGTCATCGAGCAATACGACCTGGTAGAGCGGGACGATGCGATCCTGTTCGGAAACATCCGTTTCCGGAAACGCCGCAGGTTTTGTCATGACCGTCGGTATGACCAGTATCCGCCAATTCGCGTGACAATGGAAAGCAGCCCGTCACTTCTATGCGTTCCGTTTATCTCGATTGCCAGGCCACCACGCCGGTCGATCCGCGAGTGCTGGAAGCCATGCTGCCGTACTTCGCCGAGCGCTTCGGCAATGCCGCCAGCCGCGGGCACCGATTCGGGTGGGAAGCGGAAAAAGCCGTGGATCGGGCGCGGCGGCAGGTGGCGGAGTTGGCCGGCGCAGACCCCCGTGAGATTGTCTTCACCAGCGGCGCGACCGAGTCCAATAACCTGGCTTTAAAGGGAGCTGCCGAAGCCTATCGCAACCGCGGCGATCACTTGATCGCAGTGACAACCGAACACCACGCGGTAGTCGACCCGGTGCGCCATCTGGAGCGCATGGGATGGCGCCTAACCATGTTGCAACCTGGGCCGGATGGCTTGCTCGACTTGGACCGGCTGGCGGCGGCGATCGAGCCCGCGACGGTCGTGGTGAGCGTGATGCACGCCAATAACGAAATCGGCGTGGTGCAACCGATCGCCGCCATCGGCGCGCTGTGCCGCCAGCGCGGTGTGCTGTTTCACTCCGACGCGGCACAATCCTTCGGTAAGATTCCGTTCGACGTGGACGCCGCGGCGGTGGACCTGGCGTCGGTGACCGCGCACAAGATTTTCGGGCCGAAGGGAGTGGGAGCGCTGTACGTGCGGCGGCGCGTCGAGCTGGCGGCACAAATGGATGGCGGCGGCCATGAAGCAGGAATGCGCTCGGGTACTCTCAATGTGCCCGGAATCGTCGGCTTCGGAGCGGCCTGCGCCATCGCCAGGGAGGAAATGGCGGAAGAGGCGCGCCGTGTGACGCGGCTGCGCGATCGGTTGCTGGCACGGCTCACGGCGGCGCTCGAGGGCGTCGCTGTGAACGGCTCGCTCGAATCACGCCTGCCGGGCAATCTCAATGTGCGCTTTGCCGGAATCGAATCGTCCGCGCTCGTGACCGCCTTGCCCGACGTAGCCGTCTCCACCGGTTCGGCTTGCTCGTCCGCCATACCCGAGCCGAGTCACGTGCTGCTCGCCATCGGTCTGTCTCCCACCGAGGCGCGCTCTTCGATTCGCTTCGGGCTGGGACGGTTCCATAGCGAGGAAGATATCGACTTCGCCGCGGGACGGGTAATCGAAGAGGTCACGCGGCTGCGAACCAGGCGCCCGGCGGGCAGTCCCATGGGCTGAAACGTGCCATTGCAAATCGAACAGAAGTGTTCGACAATGGACGGGTGAAGGACCTGTAATGTTCACTGCCAGCTATCCCGCGAGTTTTCTCCCGGAAGAGAATGGTAAGGGTTACCACGTCCGGTTTCCGGATCTACCGGAAGCGCTCACCGGAGGAGCGGACATTGACGAAACGCTGACCGAGGCCGCGGACTGTCTGGCCGAAGCTCTGGCCGGACGAATCGCCCGCGGTGACCGCATCCCGGTCCCTTCCAAACCGAAGCGCGGCCAGTTCTCAATCGGAGTTCCGCTCTATCTGGCGCCCAAGCTTGCACTCTATCTGGCTATGCGCGAAAGCGGAATGCGAAATACGGAGTTGGCCAAACGGCTTCGTGTCAGCGAGACGGTTGTGCGCCGCATGCTCGACCCGAAGCACAACACCAAACCGGCCAGGATTCAAGCCGCGCTGGCGGCACTCGGCAAACGCATCGTTGTCCGATTCGAGGATGCAGCGTAACAACGAAATTCAGTGGGCCGCCGGCCGGTAGTAGTTCGGGAAAGGCGGGCGGCGAAGCTTCGGCGGCGGGTTTTTCTTCAGTTCTTCCATTACCACTTCGACCGCCTTCTCTAATTGCGGATCGTGGCCTTTGCGAACCAGCGCGGGGTCCAGCTCCACTTCGATATCGGGCGCCACGCCGATGTTCTCCACTTCCCACTCGCCAGTGATCGGGTTGTAGATGCCGGAGCTGGGCGCGGCCACGAAGCCTCCGTCCATCAGCGACGGCGCTCCGTTCATGCCGACCAGGCCGCCCCAGGTGCGCTCTCCGATCAGCTTGCCAACCCCGGCGCGTTTGAAATACCAGGGCATGGCGTCGCCGCCCGAACCCGCCCGCTCGTTGATGATCATCACCTTCGGCCCGAAAATTCCTTGTGGCTGCACCAGCGCTTCTCCCACCCGGTTGGACGCGGCGCTGAGCGGCTTGCGGTTCAGGATCTCGGCGATGTCGGTAGCCAACAGGCCGCCGCCGTTGAAACGCTCGTCCACAATCGCGGCCTCCTTGCCGATTTGCGCATAGAAGTAGCGGTTGAACGCCGTCAACCCGCCATTGGCGGTGTCCGGCATATAGATGTAAGCGACCTTGCCGCCGCTCAACTGATCCACCTTGCGGCGATTCTCTTCAATCCAGGCCAGGTTCCGCAAACGCCCCTCATCCGCTACCGGAACCACGGTCACTTCGCGCGACCCGGCGCCGTTCGGATCGGGGCCCACGCGCAGCAGCACGGATTTGCCGGCGAGCTCCTCGAAGAAGCTATAGATGTTGGCCGGGGGCCGCACCTCGCGCCCGTTCACTTCCAGCAGATACTCGCCCGCCTTCACGTTCACTCCCGGCTGTGTGAGCGGCGCGCGGAGCTGCGGATTCCAGTTCTCGCCATTGTACACGCGCGCGAAGCGGTACCGGCCGTTCGCCACCTCGTAATCGGCTCCTAGCAATCCCGTCTGCACGCGCTTCACTTCCGGCGTATCGCCGCCCCCGGTTCCCATGTGGCTGACCACCATATTGCCCAGCATCTCCTGGAACAGGTACGTGAGGTCGTTGCGGGAAGCAACGCTGCGCAAATACGGCTCGTACTTCTTTTCCTCCTCCTTCAAGTCGAGGCCGTGGATATTGCGGTCGTAGAACCAGTCGCGCTCGAGGCGCCATGCCTCGCGGTACATCTGCTTCCATTCCTCCACCGGGTCGACCCGCACCTCGATGCCGCTGGTTTTGAGCGTGCCCTGGCCGGCCCCGCCTGGAGGTGCCGGGGGAACTGCGGCTGGAGCGCCCGCGCCGCCACTTCCGTTCGCCATCGGCCGCAGGGCCGCAATGGTCCAGTTGTCGCCTTGCCGGTACAGGGCCTTCTCGCCGCCGAACGACATTTGGAAACTGCTCACACCCGCGAGCGGCACGTCGCTTTTGCGGGTCTTGAGGTCGTACCGGTGGACGGTCTGTCCCGGAGGGGCGCCCGTTGGACCGTCATCTCCGGATTGGACCGGCGCCTCGAGCGCGAGCAGGGTTCCGGCCTTGCCCACCTGAAGCGCCGTGTAGCGCCGCGGCGGCATGGGCACCGATAGGATGCGCTGATCGATCCCGTCGAGGTCGATCTTGACGTCCTTCGCTTCTTTCGCATCTTTGGCGCCGGGTTTTGGCTTCGTGGGCTCGGCCGGCTTGGCGCCATCCGCCGCCGCGGCGCCGGATGCCGCATCCGGCTTAGCCTTATCCTTTTCCTCAACCGGCTTCTCTTCATCGCTCTCAGGGGCGAACGGAGAGGGCTCCGATTTGTCCAGAACGGCCAGGTAAATCGAACTGGTCGCGGTGCTCTCCACCGCGTGAATGTCCAGTCCCAGGCTCTCACCGGAGTTGGTGCTCGCGGTGAAGTAAAGATACTTGCCGTCTTTGTCGAACACGGGATTGGCGGCATCGCTCATGCCGTCGGTCACCTGGGTGGATTTCATATCCGCGAGCGAATACAGATGGATGGCGCTGAGATCGTTCGGCAAGACCTTCGAGTACGCCAGCCATTTGCTGTCCGGGGACCATGCGCCCGCGATATTGCCGGCGCGCATCTGGTAAGTGTCCTGGGCTACTTCCACCTGCTTCTTGGTTTCCAGGTCCACATACCAAAGCCGCTGGAAGCTGTCGACCAGGGCCATTTTCTTGCTGTCCGGAGAAAACTTGAGAGATTGATAGAAGCCGGGCTTCAACTCGATCTTCGTCACTGCGCCCTCACCGCTCTGCGGGCGCAAGTGTAGCGCGTACTCGCCGGATTCGTCCGAGAGGTACGCGATCGTCTTGCCGTCCGGCGACCACTGCGGATCGCGCTCCATCGCGCCCGGCGAATTGGTGAGGTTGCGCGGGTCGCCTTTCTCCGCCGGCACCGTGACGATTTCGCCGCGCGCCGCAAACACCGCGCGAGCGCCGTTCGGCGACACCGCCGCGGAACCGAGCCGCCGCCCCACGTTGACGAACTTGGTGCGCAGCTCGGGGAAATCGCCCTGGACGCGAATCGGAACCGGCTTCGTCTTTCCGGACTTCAGGTCATAGAGGAAAATTCCGCCGAACTGCTCGTAGACGATGGCGTCGGGTCCGAGCGAGGCGGACTTCAGGTCCAGCCCATGGTTCGGAAACGCTTCTCGCACGGCTTTGGTCTTGGTGTCGTAGTAGAAGAGCGTCGCCGGCCCGTTGCGATCCGAGAGGAAGTAGACGCGATCGCCGGCCCACATGGGGTTGAAGTCGTTGGAATTCGTGCGCGGCACGCTCACCGCGGCGCTGTCGGAGAGGCGCGCGATCCAGATGCGCGTCGTCTCGCCGCCGCGATATCTCTTCCACATCGCGAACGCGTGCGGGATCGGCTCATAGGCGATCGATTGGCCATCGGGAGACATCGAGGCCGCGGATCCGGTGGGGAACGGCAGCTTTTCTTCCACGCCGCCTTCCGCCGGAACGCTGAACATTTCATCGAACCGCGAATATGCGGTTCGGGTCGAGCTGAAAAGGATCCGCTTGCCGTCCGGCGTCCAGCCCATGACGCGATCCGGCGCCGGGTGCCACGTCAGTCTCTTCGGCACACCGCCCGAAGCGGGGATGACAAAAACGTCCACATTGCCGTCGTATTCGCCGGTGAAGGCAATGCGCGTGCCGTCGGGCGAAAATGCCGGGGAGGTTTCGGTGCCGGTTCCGTTGGTGAGGCGCACGGCGTCGCCGCCCTCGCGCGGCACGCTCCAGAGATCGCCCGCATACACGAATACGATATGGGTTTTGTTCAGGGTCGGCTTTTGCAGCAGCAGCGGTTCCTGCGCGGCAGCGAAGGCCGCCAAGGCGAAGAAGGCGAGTAAAAGGCGCATAGGCTTCAATCTTTTCGGTGAATTCAGCATACATGAAGAGCGCGGGCGAGACCACGGGGCTGTGGCGGTTTGGGGCATTTTGCGGCGCCACTTCGGCGAGTAATTCTTCAACCAACTAGGCTCAGACTGGCACGCTGCGACGAGGACCGCAGGCAGGGTGCGGCGACTGTAGGGTTCTTTTCAGGATTTCCAGAACCGTTTGAGCCAGGCGACCACGTCGCTGTGATCTTTGAGCTCCAGCTCCCAGATATGCTGCCGCGCAAATTTGATCGCATCACGGGAAAAATGCGAACTGGTAACGAGAAATGCCTTCGTTACTCGCAGGCTAGCTTTAACACCGTAAAGTCGTTGGACTATCTGTAACCCAACTTTTCGGTCGGGCGAATAGTGCTTACATTCAATTATGTAGCGATTCCTTGTGTATTGAGTATCCTCAAAGGCGAAGATGTCTACACCGCCGTCGCGAGTGCGTTTCGTGAGTTCAACCCGCATTTGGAATTTTCGAAAGATCTCCGCAATCACACGCTCAAACAGGTGGGGATCTATGCCGCGAAGCAGCTCGGGGGCTGCCGCGAGGGCACGGAGCAGGCTATCGTTTAGATCAAGGAGAACCTCGGGAAGGGCGACCAACGGCGGCGAAAAAAGCGGTCTTCGCCCGCAGTCGCAGAGCACAGATTCGAAAGGGCCTGTATCGCATCATCGACGTAGTTCCGTTCTTCTGGTGGCCACCTGCCCTTTATCTCTATGAGTTCGACCCTTGCCTTCTCAGCGTCGCCGCGTGCATTTTCGGAACTGCCGTAAACGACGCCTTCCATAAGGGCGCACGTATCGCGGAGGCGACCGTCAAAATCATCAGCGGGGTCCCCATCCAGCGGGTCCTCGGTGTCATCGGTTTCGTCCCAAGCATCATCGCGGTCGAGATTTCCGTAAACTCGTCCGGTATCGAGGTCAAGCATCGGCCAACCGTGCTCAAGTGCTTTTTCCTGCCAGCGACGATTCTCCCATTCGGTAAGCTGGGACCTGGCCTGCTCGTAGAATCGCTCGATTACGTCGAGCGCCTCAACTATCTCGTTGGTACTCACAGCAGGGTCTCGCGTATTAACGACGCTTCACCACTAAGGGTGATGTGGCCACGATCCGAATGGAGCTCTCGGAGAGCCCTACTCAACGGGGTCGGGATGCACATCGCTTCGGCCGGGCTAATTGTAACAGGGCGCACAGCGTATCGCAGAAACATCCGGCTAACCGCTTTAGGCCGACAAGCTCGCCACCCAGTGAGTTCTCAAGCCGACTCCGTGCGGTCGCTACTCCGGACAATCCACAGGCGCGAATTGTCGCCAAGCCGCGGACGTGCCCGTTCACGACTACAAATCGTGGGCCGGTCCTACTGGAAACGCCGATCCGGGGTCACATGCAGTGCCAGAAGGCCGGCATGAGAATCTTTGTCGAACTCCGAAATTCGGACGGCATTTTGCCTGAGTAACTCCTCGATCGTCCGGAGTGGAAAATCGCATTCCTCAAGATGAATCACTTTTGGAGGGTGCCCCCTCTCTCTGCTCATCGCTGCAAAATCGGCGTCAGTGGTTACGATGGTATGGCTGTTCCTCTTCGCCCAGTCCCAGATTGCTTCATCGGAAGCCTGCTTCAGCCCGACGTCGCGAACGTGGATCAGGCCGGGAAAGAGCGACGCCAGTCGTGGGAGCAGACGTGGGGAGAGATTTTCGTCCAGCAGCAGGTTCAACCGATTTTTGCCTTGCGGCCAGTTTCGGCGGCAAACTGGTACACAGCGGGGAAGTCGTCCTTCTCAAGATCGGGGTGCTCATCGAGGATCTGCGCCTCGGTCATGCCCGCGCCTAGCCAGCCAAGGATGTCCCATACTGTGATGCGCAATCCTCGAACGCACGGCTTGCCCCCACGTTTTCCCGGCTCAATCGTGATCCGATCCATTCCTACCGGCATACACGCACCCCTACCAGTATGACACTTCGCGTGTGCGCGTTTCCAGCCCAGTGAATCTCACTAGGCGAGGTCTCCACGACGGCCTCAGTAGGAGCTTCAACGCGACTTGCGCTCCCGCCCAACCTGGGAAGCGTAGGCATAAACGGCGGGAAAATCGGCCTTTTCCAGGTACGGGTAATCGCCCAGGATTTCATCCTCGGTCATCCCGGAGGCGAGCATATCGAGTACGTCCCATACCGTCACACGAAGATCGCGGATGCAAGGCTGTCCAGAACGCTGACCCGGCACAACGGTGATCCGGGACAGATCCGCCTTGTCCGTGGTGGCCATAATCGTATTATCCTCAATTTCGCATGCCTGATTGCTTCTCCCTGGGAGACCATGGGGAAGGTGGCGGCAACTGACAGACGACGTCTGTCCCACATTCTGAAAGTGTGTATTACTTCGCCTCCACCACTCCGCCCACGGTAGACGATCCGGTTCCGCTGCACCCGGTTTCGCCATAGCGGAGGAACTTCTGAATCCGTTTTGCGGTATCGACTTCAGCGGTGTAGATGTTGCCCTTGCTGTCCACGCTTACCTGGTGCAGGTAGTGGAATTCTCCAGCCATCCGGCCGCTGCGGCCGAGCCGGCCCAGCTCCTGCAGATTGCTTCGGTTCAGGATGTAGATGGTCATGTTGGAGTTGTCCGCGACATAGAGACAACTCTGCGGCTTGTCCGTGGAGAAGCTCATCGATACCGCCGTTCCCGGTATGGATGTGTTGGTGTGTTCGCTGATCGGTTGCTCGGCGACGAAACCGCATCTGCCGGCCTCGCCCGCCGGATTGCTGCACGGCTTGCCTAGCGCCGGACTGTTCTTATCGAACACCTGAATGCGATCGTTTCCCCGGTCGCAGACATAAATCTTGCCGTCATTGGCGATCTTCACGCAATGCACGGGGTTGCGGAAGAAAGCGGGCTTCGTGTTGCCTTTGGAATAGTCGGCGATCCACGGCCCGGCGGCCGCGGCGGCTCGGTCGTCGACGGGATTGTTTCCATAGGCGCCGAAATGGCCTATGTACTTACCGGTGTCGGCGTCCACGATCAAGACGCGGCGATTTCCGTAGCCGTCGGCGATGTACAGGCGGTTGGTGGCGGGGTCGACCGCCATGTCCGCCGCCCGATAGAGCACTGGCGTGTCGTTGACGCCACCGTGCGTGTCGTTGCTGTTCGGTCCCTTCGGCGTGCCGCCGATCCTCATCTTGAAATTGCCGTCCCGATCGAACTTCAGGACAAAGCCGTCGCCGCCTTCCTTATTGGTCGCCCAAGGCATCCCTCCTGGGCCGGCGGCCGCGCCCGCCGCCGCTGAATTTCCCGAAATCCAGACGTTGTCATTCTGGTCGACATAAATGCCATGCTCGCTCGTGGGCCAGATGCAGCCTGCCTCGGCCTTGCATTTGCCGCCGATGAAACCGGGATCGGCCGGCCCTCCCCAAGCGCGCAGCAGCTTGCCGTCGGAATCGAACTCCAGGACGGAAGGAGCGGCTTTGCAGCAATCCGAGACCGGGCCATGCGCGCGCACCTGGCCGAGCCCGTTGACCGGCTGGCCCTTCTCGTCGGTGGCGCCCGGCACGGGCCCTTCCAGCCCGGCCTCGTCGGTTGTCATGGTGCGCGGCCGGTTGTAGACCCAGACATGGTCATGCGGATCGACATAGAGCCCGCCGATCTGGCCCAGCAGCCAGTTGTTTGGCAGCGGCTGGGGCCATGCGGCGTCGATCACGAAACTGGGTGTCTTGCCGGTGCGCGAGGCGTTGTACACGCCCGACTGTTTGAATAACCGGTCGAGAGAGCCGCTGTTTTTCAGGATGTTGGTATCGGGATCGGCGGCCACGGCCAGGCCGGTCAGGGCCAATACCCCCGCCAGCAGTTTCGCCGCGATTTCATGCTGGATCATCGTTTTTCCTTTCCATTCCATCCGTGAGCAACAGTTTAGCCCCTGGCGAAGTCAGAGTTACGATTGGCGCTAACGTGGCGCGCGCACAGAGGTGGGACAGAGCATCGTTCTTGGTGGTCTGTCAGGCCTTCGCCAAGCCACAACAGCCTGACAGACGACAAAAAACGATCGTCTGGCCCACCTGTCCCACGCCACGCTGAGTCCTTCAATCTCGGCCGATGAACTTTCGCTGGCGCGTCGCAAAGGCGCGCAGCACGGGGGCGGGGAGCAACTTGCTCAACAGAACGATCAGTTTGTATCGCCAGCTAGGGATTACGAACAGGCGGCCGCGGTCGAAGCCTTTCAACGATTCGGCGACCACGAAATCCGCGTCGAGCCACAGCAACTTCGGAATGCGCCGGCGGTCGAATGCCAGGCGGTCGTGGAATTCGGTGTAGGTGTAGCCAGGGCATAGCGCCTGCACGGTTACCGCGGAACCGATGCTCGACAATTCCATCCACACACTTTCGGCGAAGGTGTTGGTCCAGCTCTTGGTGGCGCAGTAGCCGGCGCTGCCGGGGGCGGCCATGTATCCGGCTACGGACGATACCAGGATCACGCCGCCGCGGTCTCGCTCTACCATGCCCTCGAGCGCCGCATGGGTCAGCCGCAGCGTCGCCATGATGTGCAGGCGATGCATCTGCTCCTGGGGCTCGATATCCGATTCGAAAAATTTGCCCAGGACGCCGAAGCCGGCGTTGTTCACAAAGATTTCCAGATCGCCGGCGGCATAGATGCGCCGCTCGACGGCGGCCAGCCCTTCGGCCGTGGTCAGGTCCGCGGCCAGGGTCTCCACGCGGACGTCATGCTGCCACTCCAGATCCTTCGCCAGCGCTTCCAGGCGATCGAGGCACCGCGCCACCAGCACCAGGTTATAGCCGCGCGCCGCCAGTTGCTTCGCGAAGGCGGCGCCGATGCCGCTCGACGCGCCGGTAATCAGAGCCAGTCCAGGCACGGTGTCAATTCAGCTCGCGAATTTTCAGGTTCTTGAACCAGGCCTCGTCGTCATGGTTCTGGAGCGAGATCTGGCATTGCTTGCGCGGCTGCTCGACCAGCAGATTATAGATGGGACTGCCGTCGCCCCAACGTTTGGCCATGGCGGCGGCAACCTCGGGAGCGTCCAGGCTGGCATCGATCACCTTCACGCCATTCAACCAGTGCTCGACGTGCTTGCCCTTCACGATCAGCCGCGAACGATTGAACTCGCCCACCGGGAGGGTGGCGTCTTGGAGAGGAGGAAAGATGTCGTAGAGCGCGGCGGTGGCGTGCAGAGGGCCGCGATAGACGGCGTCGGGGTTCCTGGTGTTATCGGTGATCTGATACTCGAAGCCGACCACGTACTCCTGCCCTTTGGCGGGCCGGTCCGCGCGGCGGTGGAGCTCCGAATCGTTGGCCAGGTCCTCGAACTTGGGCTTGTGCTCGCTGAGCAGAAAGATGCGGTCCTGAATGCGGTATTTCACGCCGCTGTTGCCGCGGGGCGAGATTTTCCAGTCGAAATCGAATTCGAAATCGCCCCAGGTGCGCGCGGTGAAAAGGTCTTCGTCGATTTTGGGGTGCGGCGTGGCGCGCAGGCAGCCATCGGCAATGGTGAAGGAATCGCCCGGCGGAGATTTCGGGGCGGGGTCTTCCCAATTCGCGAAGCTGTGGCCGTCGAAGAGGAGAATCCAACCTCCCGCTTTTTCCTGGGGAGTCAGCTCGTTGTCCGCGGCCGGGAGAGGCGCGGCAGCGGCGAGGACGCAGAACGTGGCGCCCATGGTCAGCAATCTTGACATGCGTCTATTGTAGGACGGCGCAGGCGGAACGATTTGAGGGGACGCGGCGCAGATCGAAGAAAAGATGGCCTGCGGGGCCGCGGAGCGGGGAAGCGCGGATGGACGGTTTCCCGTCCAGTTGGCAGGGTGAAGGCTTGATGGGAGGGATCTCCGGGAACGGCGTTTGCGACCAATCAACGAATCGGCGACAAACCGTCAACATGGATTCGTAAACGCTGCGCCGTTAGGGAGGAACTGGTGCGTCATGGCTTGTGCGAAGGGTACTCGCCAGCAAGCCAAGGGCGCGAGAGACCTCCTCCCGCAGACTCTGGATGCGTTAACTGCCCCACCTCGTACGCAAGCTACGCAAACTGGTCCACCTGGCCACAGGGGGGTGTCTGGTATCGTATATGCCAATGGTAGATCCCGAATACATTGCGCGCGCACTAGAGGAATCGAATTATGCGAGAAATTACGGATGCGTGATTGACCTGTCTGACGCGGATCTCAGTGGGCGAGACCTCACTCAGGCACGGCTCTACATGATGAACCTGCGTCGGGCAAACCTCAGCGGAGCGAACCTCTGCGGGATGAATCTGAGCAGGCACTTCGATTACCCGTACTCCGACGGGGAGTACCCGAACTTCAGTGAAGCTAACCTCAGCGGGGCGCACCTCCGCGAGGCGCGCATTTGCGGAACGAACCTAACCGGCGCGAATCTCAGCGGGGCGGATCTCTGCCAGGCCGATCTCTCAGGAACGAACCTGACCGGAGCAAATCTCACTGCGGCGAACGTCGCCCAGGCGAACCTCACGTTGGCGGACTTGACCGGAGCCGATCTCCACGGCGCGAACCTTAGCGAGGCTAACCTCAGCCAGACGAAGCTCAGCATGGCAGACATCAGACGGGCGGACCTCAGCGGGGCGAATCTCAAGGGGACGAATTTCAGCGGGGCGGACCTCAGCGGCGCGAACCTCTGCGAGGCCACTCTGATTCGAACCAACTTGGAGAAGGCCACTCTCACTGGCGCGCACGTCTTCGGGATATCGGCCTGGGACGTGCAGCTGTACGGGGCGATTCAGACTAACTTGGTCATCACACCGGTTGATCAGCCAGAGATCTCGGTGGACAATGTTGAGGTTGCTCAGTTTATTTACCTACTTCTGAACAATGCTAGAATCCGCGACGTCATTGAGACGATCACGTCCAAGGCCGTATTGATCCTCGGTCGTTTCACGCCCGCACGCAAGGCTACGCTTGACGCACTCCGGGTCGCCCTTCGCGGCCGCAACTATCTGCCGATATTGTTCGATTTCGAGAAGCCGACCGGTCGTGATTTCACCGAAACGGTATCCACCCTCGCTCACCTTGCCCGTTTCGTGATTGCCGACCTAACCGACCCGCGAAGCATTCCTCAAGAACTGACTGCTATCGTTCCCCGCCTGCTCTCGGTACCCGTTCGTCCACTTCTTCGTGGTTCCCAGAAGGAGTGGGCTATGTTCTCTGATCTAGGACGCTACCCGCAGGTCATCGCTCCTTTTCACTACACCGACGACCAGATGCTGGTGGCTTGCCTTGAAACCGATGTCATCGCACCAGCAGAACGAAAAGCACGCGAGCTCGCCACGTGATAAGACCTCCCGTTCAGTCCAGGCCAATTCTCGGAGCCGGAGCGACTGCCGGGCCCGACTGTACCCCGGAAAGGCCACTCTCCAAACCGGCCACCTCGGACGTAGTCGGCGCTCTCCGCAGGAGCCAGTATTTTGCGAGCTGTGCAGGAACCCCAGTCAGCACTTCGAGGAACGCATATCTTGAAAATTACCCAGAGGGCACACCGATAAGGAATCGGATGTCGGACCTTGGCTATCATCAAACGCAACTGATGCTCGAGTGTCAGATCCTCCCTTATCGCCTGCCGTTTAGGAACGACTCCGAGAGCACTTTGCCGTATCACGCCCGACTCGCGGATGTGCGGCGGTCGACGCGCCCTTGAAGTCCGGCTCGGGGAAGCCGGAGATCGGGAGAGCCCCGATGCGCGTTCCTCCCGTTCAAGCGCCATTCCTTTCAGTGAACCCGCGGCTCGCCGCTGCCGAATGTCAGTTGGCCACGTCGCCGCGGCGAACAAGTGTGCTCGCACCCCGGAGATGGTCTTTCCGGGGTCCAGGCGCGGTATCGCGACTCCGTTTCATCGCATGAGATACCGATGGCGGACGCGGCGCCGCCGCACCGCGGCAGACGGCGAGGGGCGCTGAGGTACGATCGAGGTCCATTCCCCTCGTAAACTCTTCGATGAGGATGATGTTTTCAAGGATATCTGCGAAGCGCTGGATGGGATCTTTAGAAGGCACGAACCGCTTCTGCCTCGACGTTCTTCCGCACCCGCGGTTTCAGCGTACCCTCCTCGACAAGTTCGACCGTGCGGCCCAGCATCCGCGAGATCTGCTGCTCCACTGCCACAACGTCTAGCAGCGAGATGCGGCGGGTATCGTCGAATGCGGCCAGCAAGTCGATATCGGAATCGGGACGGTCGTCTCCGCGTACCGTCGAACCGAACAGCGAGAGGCGAAGTATGCCTGCGGCCCTCAGTTCCGATTCGTGCCCGCGCAGCGTGGCGATCACGCGCTCGCGATCCATGTCGCTTGCGGTCAACCGGGCAAGGCGCATGGCTGCCCGGGTCGAACTCCACCGAACAGGGTTACAGCGACTTCATCGTGTGAGATACCTATGGCAGACCGAGGGGGGTCCGCCCCAGCGCGCGAGACCACGAAAGGCGATGGTCCATCCCACAAAAGAACGGGGACTCAGAAGCCGATGCTGGCGCCGCCGTCCACGGGCAAGACGACTCCGTTGACGAATCCGGCTTCGGGCGAGCAGAGGTACACGGCTGCCCAACCGATGTCGGATGGCTGGCCGAAGCGGGCCATCGGGGTCCGGTCGAGGATTTTGTCTCGGCGCCGGGCGTCGCCTTCGAGCGCCTGGTGCAATATGGGGCTTTCGATCCATCCGGGGGCGATCGCATTCACCCGCACCTCGGACGGCCCCAGTTCACAGGCCAGCGTGCGCACCATGCCCAAGTAGGCCGACTTGGCCGCGGAGTAGGCCGCCACCATGGGCATGCCGATCAGCGAAACCATGGAGGCGAGAAACAGGATACTGCCGTGGCGCCGGCGTTGCATGCCGGGAACCACGGCGCGGGTCATGGCGAAAGCGCCGCGGACGTGGGTATCGATCACGGCCGCGAACTCCTCGTCCGTGGTTGCGGCAATCGGTTTCTTCAGATGCACGCCGGCGTTGTTCACCAGGATTCCTATCTCGCCCACTTCCTCGGCGATGCGGCCGACCAGGCCGGCCGCGGCGGCGCCATCGGTCACGTCGTGCCGCAGCCAGTGCGCCTGCGGGCCGAGGGAACCGGCGGCCTGGCGCAACACATCCTCGCGGCGCCCCACCAGGACCACCCGCGCGCCGGCAGTGGTGAAAGCCTGAGCGATCGCCAGGCCGAGGCCGCTGCCGCCGCCGGTGATCAGCGCGGTTTCGCCTGCCAGGGAAAAGGGAAAGCGGGGCTGGGGTCGTTCAGTTGGCATGGATCAAAGGCCCTCCGGAAAAAACTGACAGGCCAGGAGGCCTGTCCCACTAGAGAATGCCATATTTTGCGAAGACCGCGGTTACCGAAGCGCCGGCCTCGATTTCCTTGCGCACCACCTTTTCACCGCGCGCCTTTTCGAGAGCCTGCTCGATGGCATCGCGCTCCACTTCGCGGGGAATCACCACTACGCCGTCGAGATCTCCGAAAACCAGGTCGCCGGGATTGACGCGCACGCCGCCAATTTCCACCGGGCAGCGAAATTCCACCACGCGGGAACGGACGCCGGCATCCTGCGCATAACGGCCGCGGCTGAATACCGGCCAATTCTGCTCCAGAACGCGCGGGGTATCGCGGTGGTAGCCATCGATCACGGCGCCGGCGGCGCCGCGCGTGCGCGCCGCCGCGGTCATGATCTCTCCCCATGCGGCGCAGTTCATGGCGCCGCCGGTGGCCATGTAAATCTCGCCGGGACGAATCGCATCCAGGGCTTCGGTAAGGCGTCCGAACGGCGGCTGTTGCGGTCCCCAGGCGTCGGCAATCAGCACCGGAAAGGCGCGCCCAGCCAGGCGCGTTTCAGGTGTCATAGGTTGGATGGCTTGCGGCAGGAACTGGTGCGTGTAGCCGGCCCGATCGAGGATGTCGCCGATGACTGGAGTGTAGAGGGTGGAGAGCATCGAGCGCAGCAACGGGGCGTCGCTTGGGTTGCCGGGTTGGGACGCTTCGGCTGGATCCATGGCTGAACTTCCGACTGTACACCCTTGAGAATCCATGCGCCAAATGGATCAGAATAGCGGATAGAATTGATGAGCACCATGGAACTTCACCAACTGCGCGCCTGCCAGGCAGCCGCCCGCGGCGCCGCCGTCGCGATCTGCGCGGCAACTCTGTTCGCGGTCACGGCATCCGCCTCGCCGCGGGTGGTCTCAGACCCTGCCGCCACGGCGCGGGAACGCTACGGCATCGCGCGATTGGAAGCGGCGCTTCGGGCGGCGCCGGAGAACGGGCGCGTGGTCGTGGCGGTCCGGTCTTCGCCGCTGCTGGCTGCCTACGGCGACCTGCCGCAATTCGCTCCGGGGTTGCTCGAAGCGTTCCGCCTGAAGCGGGAGCCTGACGCGTGGATCGTGGCCGGCAGCGACGCTTCGGGCGTCTTGTACGGCTGCCTGAAGCTGGCGCGAATGGCCGCCTCGGGTCACCTGCCGGCCTCGCTCGACCGGTTGGAGCAGCCGGCCATGAAGCTGCGCGGGACATGCATCGGCATGCAGAAGACCGAGGTCACCTACGACGGCGCCGAATACGATTATCCTTACACGCCCGAAAATTTCCCTTTTTTCTACGATCGCGGGCGGTGGCAGCGGTACCTGGATTTCCTGGCCGAGAACCGCGTCAATACGCTCTATCTGTGGAACGGCCATCCCTTCACTTCCCTGCTCGATCTGCCGCGATATCCCGACGCCAAAGAGCTGCCCGAGGATCTGCTCCAGCGCAATATGGAAATGTTCCGGTGGCTCGCCGAGGAAGCCGACCGCCGCGGCATCTGGTTGATTCAGGGTTTTTACAACATCCACATCTCGCACGCGCTGGCCAAAGCGCGCGGCCTCCAGTTTCACTACACCGCCCCGGACGACTTCACCCGCGCCTACACGCGCTATTGCATATCCGAATTTATCCGCAGCTACCCCAACGTGGGGTTGATGACGACTCTGGGCGAAGCGCTGGCGCCGCGCTACGGTCCGGATTGGCTCACCACGGCGATTTTGCCCGGCGTCAAGGACGGCCTAAAGGCCCTGGGCACGCCGGACCGGGAGCCGCCGGTGATCGTGCGCGCGCATGCCACCGACATTGAAGCAGCCATGCGCGAGGCGCTGCCGATTTATCGCAACATCTACACCATGCATAAATGGAACGGCGAGTCGCTGACCTGGACGGACGTGCGCGGCGAGGTGCTGGCCATGCACGAGAAACTGGTCCATCTAGGCAGCGAGCACATCGCCAACGTTCACCTGCTTTCGGATCTCGAGCCTTTTCGCTGGGGATCCCCGGAATTCGTTCAGTCCACGGTGGAATCCATGGTGCGCCACGGCATCCAGGGGCTGCACCTCTATCCGCTGCGCTACTGGGAGTGGCCGGTTTCGGCCGACGATACCTCGCCGCTTCTGGGACAGATCGACCGCGACTGGATTTGGTTCGAGACCTGGGCCCGCTATGCCTGGAACCCTCACCGCAACCGCGCCGCCGAGCGCCAATACTGGATCGGGCGCCTGGCGGAAAAGTACGGCACGCGCCAGGCCGGCGAGAGGATTCTGGATGCGTATCAACTCTCCGGGGTCTGCGCTCCCCGCCTGCTGCCCCGCATCGGCATTACGGAAGGAAATCGCCAGGCGTTTTCGCTCGGCATGCTCATGACCCAACTGATCGATCCGGAACGCTTCCATGCCCTGGCGCTGCTGTGGACCGGCGACGCTCCGCCTGGCGAGCGGCTGAGCGATTGGGTGGAGCGCGAGTGGAAGCGCCAACCGCACAGCGGAGAAACTCCCATCGGCGTGGCCGACGATGCGGTGAAATCGTCCGCCGCGGCGGTGGAAGCCGTGGGCGAGGCTGCGCCCAGCGTTACCCGCAATCGCGACGAGTTCTTGCGCATCGCCAACGATACGCGCTGCATTCACGCGCTCATGCAGTACTACGACGCCAAGACTCGCGCCGCGGCCATGGTGTTGCGCTACGGCTACAGCCACGACACGAAGGACCTGGAAGCCGCGCTGCCATTGTTGCGGCAAAGCGTCGATTTCTATCGCGAGCTGGTGAAACTCACCGACACCACGTATCGCCAAGCTTGCAGCGTTCACTCGGCGTCGCGCCGCATTCCCTTTCTGGGCGCGCCCGGCCGCTACACTCACTGGCGCGATTGTCTTCCGGAGTACGAAAAGGAGCTCGCTACTTTCGAACGGAATCTCGAGTTGCTCCGAACCTCCGCGGCGCCACGGCGCGGGGCATCGCTGGACTGGTTGTTTGAGTAACCGTGTACTGTTGAGATTCGATACTAACCTAAGTTAGCAGCAACCTATATCCTTAGTAAGCAGGCTGACTGGTGAAGTGCTAACTAAGGTTATTAGCGGTTGTAAGCGGCCATCCTAATTACTCTTGAATACGACTGGGGATCTTGCAAGTAATCCATATCTGGAGTGTAATGTGGGAGGAGGCAGCATGCGGCGCTGGTTACAAGTATTCTCCCACGCGGAAGAAGGGCAGGACCTGATCGAGTATTCCCTTTTGATCGCATTCATCGCGCTCGCGACGGCGGCCGTGATGGCTAATGTACACACGTCTGTGAACGGAATCATCGACACCACCAACTCGAATCTCAGCGCTGCCGGTTCCGTCGCAAACGGAAGCTGATTATCCCGCGGCGATAGGGACTGTTCGGAGGCGCCCGCACCGAAGTTAAAATAGGGTGACGTGCGACTCCGAACAGCTTTTTTACTGACCTTACTATCGCCTTTTGTGGCGCCCGCGGCCGGTCCGGCCCCCGATATCGCTTCCATCCTGGATCAGGCACGAAAGGCGCCCGGCGAGTTTGCCGCCGATTCCCTGATTCGGCTGGCTTCGCTCGATTCTCTGGATAAGCCAAAGCGCATTGCGCTCCTGGAGGAAGCCTTCGGCCGCGCCGGCGAGGCCAAACAGGCCTTGAAGCGGCGCGTGGCGATTACCCGCGTGGCGGGCCCGGCGCGATTTCTGGCCCGCGCCTATAACCAGGATCTGGATGCCTTGTCGCTCCGGCTGCGGGTTATCGAAGCTCTCTTGCCGCTGGACGCCCGGAAGGCGCGCGAGTTGGCTCTAAAGATTCCGCCCCCTCAAGTGCCTAAAACGGCCTGCGGCGAGTTTCAGACCTACGATGTGGATCGCCTTTACGCGGTCTTGGGCGAGGTCTCGCGGCAAACGTATACGGCGAAAGAAGCCGAACGGGGAGAGCCGTTGCGGCTGCTCCGTCCTCAAGTGGCGGCCTTGACGGCGCCGGAGCAAGCCGGGCCGGCGGCTCTGATGCTGGCCGCGGTTACCATCGACGACCGTGCTTTCGCGACCCTGGTCTCGGACTTCCAGCAGGCATTGCGAAACATGGTGGGCGACGACCGTTCGTTCACCGCGGCGGAGGCGGCCATCGGGCAACAGATTGAAACGCTGGTGCACGCCTGCCAGCGCCGCTCCATCTCTACCCTGCCGCTGCTCGAAGCGTACCGGTTGTTTCTGGTGAACCACCTGGCGGGTGCGCGCTGCGCCGACGACGAATTGCAGCGCCCGTTGATGGAAGGCACCGTGGCAGCCTTGGCGGGCGGATTTGTGGACCCGCAGGCGCCGCAGGTGGTACAGTTCTTCAACGAACGCCTGCAGGTGAGTCCGCTCCAACCGTTGACGGAAACCGAAGTCACACCCTCGCACGTGGCTGGGCGGGCGGTGGGCCTGGAAGGCTGCCAGGATGCCGGTTGCAAGGCGGCCGCCGGGCTCTACGCCGTTCTGTTTACCGATGACAAGGGCGCGGTGCTGAGCATCGCCGAGCGCCGAACACCCGAATGGCAGGCCGCCCTGCGCCAATTTCTGGAAGCTGTTTCTCATGGCTGGAAAGATGGCACGGGGCAAGCCGGAGTGAACACTTTTGTCGAAAAGTGCGAATACTACTCGAGGGCGCTGGAATTGGCGCCGCTGGCGGCTGACAAGGAACTGGTAGCGCATGCGTGGCTCGACTACCTGGAACAGCCGGGCGAGGTGCGCGGGCAGCCGGCGGTGTGGTTCTTCTCCATACGCCAGATGATGGCGAGGGCGCAGCTAGATACGGCCGGCATGCAGAAAGCCGCCGAGGATTTGAAGCAGAGCAAAGATCCGGTGATTGCGCTTTATCTGGCGCTGGAATCGGTAGCGCCGCAGTCCCCGGCCGAGCTGATTCTGCTGCTGTGAGCAGCGTTAGAGCACGTCGGCGAAGCCCCGTTTCATGTGGCGGAAAAACAGGCCTCCGAGCACGAAAATGGCAGCGCCGGCGGCCGTCAGCACGGTCAGGTCGGCCGCGTCCGGCAGGCGAGTCGTGAGCAGGAGGCGGCGATAGGCGTGAACGCCGTAGCTCAAGGGGTTGGAATCGATCACCGCCAAGGCTTTCACCGGAAACTGCGACCGCGCGATCATGATCGGCGTGGCCCAAAACCAGACGTTGAGAATCAAACCGACCGCCTGCGCCGTGTCCCGCAGAAATACGTGAAGGCTGGAGACGATCCATGCAACTCCCACCGCAAACAGGCCAAGCGCCAGAGTGTAAACCGGCAGCAGGACCAGGAACCAGCTAACCTGATGAAGCACTATAGCCGCCACTGCCACCATAAGGCCGAGCGCCAGAGCGTGGCTCACCAGCGTCGAAAGGAAAACCGACAGAGGAACGATCTCTGCGGGAAATACGGTCTTGGTGATCAAGTTGGCTTGGTCGAGGATGCTCGATGCCGAGCGCTGCACGGTTTCGCTGAAGAGCATCCAAGGCAGAATGCCGGCGAACAGAAACAGCGGGTAGGGCGCCGCGCCTTCGCTCCCGGACGCACGCGGGATCTTAAGACAATACTGGAACACAAAGACCCAGATGGCCAGTTGGACCAGGGGCTGAACCAGGCTCCAAATCCAGCCTATGGCCGAACCCACGAAGCGCTGTTCAAAATCGCGGCGAACCAATTGGAAGAGCAGACTGCGCCGCTCGACCAAATTCCTTAGGAATAAAGTTCCAGGTAGTCTACGAGTCACACCTAAAGCGTATAATACTTGATTTTTCAAGGGGTTGCAAAAGGTTAATTCGCTTGACACCACCCCGTGTCTATTGTTACACTCCCAGTTCCGTCAATTCGGCAGTTTTCATGAAATCGCCCTGCGGGCGGATATCGCGTACTGTCTCGTCGCGAAACCGAAGCCCGGCCGGAGAATAAAATGCAGCAGGAATATTTCGTCGTGGTCCTTGCCCACTCGCTGCGTGGGAGACTGCGGCGCGTCCACATTCCCCATCAGGCGGTGTACGCAATACTGGCGCTGGCATTTCTCGGTTGTTTTTCGTTGTTCGGTTTTGTGGCCAGCTACGCCCGGATGGCTTGGAAGGTCGCTAATTACAACGCTTTGCGCCGCGAGGCCGACGCATTGCGTTCCCGCTACCAGAATCTGGAGTCACAGGTGCGCCAGACGGACCAGCAGTTGGCCAGTCTGGAACTGTACGCCAAGGAAGTTTCCCTGGCTTACGGCATCAAGGAGAAACTGCAAGGCCCTGCCGACATTTCCGCCGAAGGCCGCCTGGTTCCGACTTTCGCCGAAAGCGTCGAAGACTATAATTACCTGCGCAGCGCCAGCGCCTTGGCGCTGCCCAGCCGCCGTACGCAGTCTCTTCTGTCGGTAGCGTCGCCGCCAACCCTCTGGCCGGTGGATGGCCGGCTGATCGGATCGTTCGGCGCGCGCACCGATCCTTTCTCGGGAGAAGGCGCGTTTCATACGGGCGTCGACCTGAGCGCCCCGACCGGTACGCCGGTGCGCGCCACCGGCGACGGATTGGTGGTTTTCGCCGATGTGGAAAGCGGCTACGGCAAACTGATCGTGGTGGATCACGGCGGTGGGCTGCAGACCTACTACGCTCACCTGTCGCGCTTTTACGTTCACTCCGGCGAGGAAGCGCGCCGCGGAGAAATTGTGGGCGCCGTCGGGAGCACCGGCCGCGTTACGGCTCCGCACCTGCATTATGAAGTCCGCATCGGTGGCGCACCGGTCAATCCGTATCGCTACCTGGTGAACGCAACTGTGCTGCCGCGGGCCGCTCATAGCGATTTCCCGTTCTAGGGATCGGAGCAGCCGGTGAGACAGACGATCGTTTTTTGGCGTCTGTCGGCGGGTTGGCTTGGCCAGCGCTTGACAGACCACGGAAAACGATGGTCTGTCCCACTTCTTCGTTGCGAGCGCCATATTACGATGGTTTCGTGCCCACTGCTCTAGTGCTTTCCGCGGGTGGAATGTTCGCCGCCTGGGAGGCGGGCTTTTGGAAAGTTCTCAGCGGGCGGTGGATGCCGGACCTGGTGGTCGGCGCTTCGGCCGGCTCCTGGAACGGATGGGCGATTGCCGGGGGCTGCCCGCCCGACGAGCTGATCCAGAATTGGCTCGACCCGCGCATGGGCGCCATCATGCGGCTGGGCCTGCATTCGACCGGTATCCTGCGGCCGGACGCGCTGCACCGGGAAGCGCAACGGCTGTTCGAGCGGTGCCGGCCGCAAATCGATTTCGCCTTGACCATGGTGGAGGTGCCCATCCTGCGAGCACGGGTGGTACGCGGACCGGAGGTCGGCTGGCAGCACCTTGCCGCTTCGTGCAGCATTCCCTGCGCGTTTCCCCCGGTGCGCATCGAGGGCCGCCGCTACGTGGATGGCGGCCTGTTGGGCGCGCTCCCCACTTGGGCCGCGGAAAAATTGGGCGCCACCCGCGCCCTCGCCCTCAACGTGCTGAACATCATGCCGTTTCGCCTGCTCCACCGGGCGCTGCCGGTGCGATCTCCAAGCGGCGCGCTCCAGGTCGTACATCTGGAACCCTCCACCCCGCTCGGCTCGCTGAAAGAGGCGGTGTGCTGGTCGCGGGAAACCGTGGCCCGTATGATCGAACAGGGCGAGCGGGACGCAAAACTTGCCCTTCCATCGATTACAATGTAGGGCTATGGCGCATTATCGGGTCTACCGAATGAAGGATTCGCCAAGACAGCAGTTCCGCTGGGCCCCTCACGTGGGAGGATGCGCTTCGGTGAAACCGAAGGATTACGACCCGCGCGGCGAAGTCGAGGCGTTGAACGAATACGACGCTTGGCGCGCGATGCGGGATTCGGACGACCCGCTGCGGGTAGGCGACCTGTTGGAGATGGCGGACGGCCAGTTGCGCATTTACAAGTATGTAGGGTTCGAGCCGGCCGAGTGGATGCTAGCCCAGCCGAGGCCTCCCGCCGAATCCGAGGCCCCTGTTTCCACCGGCGTCAGTAGCGCGAACTAGGAGGCGCACATGCGGGAACCACGCCTGGGCGACGATATCGACGATTTTTGCGTTCGCTGCAAGCGAATCATGAACCACGCCGTGGTGTCGGTAGTGAATTCCGAACCGGCCAAGGTTCGTTGCCGCACTTGTTACAACGACCATGACTATCGCCACGAACAGCCGCCTCCGCCCAAGGTGGACTCGCGCAAGGCGGCGCTCTACAACGAAGTGCTCAAGAAGGTGAAACCGGAAGCTGTGGTTTCGCTGGAAGAGCCCGGCGATCTGCCGGATACGGATCCGCTGAGCGATGGCGACGCGGTCGTCGAGGCAGCGGCCGAAACCGAGCCGGAGATTGTGGCGGAAGCGGCCGTGGCGGAAGCGCCCGCCCCCACCCCGAAGACCAAAGCCAAAGCGAAACCCAAGCCAAAAGCCTCGGGAAAGTCTCGACGTTGAGATGGGCACAGGGCTCGTGGGGCTGACCATCCTTTTCCGTGGTCTGCCGGCAATGCGGTTCGCAAGAAAAGCCGGGAAGAATCCTGGCCCAGCAGGCTTGACACCCTAATGCCGCATACTTTTCGCAGGAGCCGGCACGGCATACTCGTAGGGCGGACCCCCCGGTCCGCGCGGGACGCCCTCGTCCCGCTCTTTTCCCCACCATCCGACACCGGCAAAGAGCCGGCCAGGGGGCCGGCTGCGGACCAGGGGGTCCGCCCTACTATACGCCGCGACCTTGACAGCCCGCGCCACGAGTTAGCCTGACATGACCCGCCGAACGTTTCTCGCCGCGGCCTCGGCAACTGCCGCTGGCGCTTTTCCCGCTCTCGATCCGCCGCCTTTCGGCGCCTTGCCGTCGGCGCGTCAACTGGCCTGGCACCGGCTTGAAACCACCGCGTTTCTTCACTTCAGCGTCAACACGTTTACCGGCCGTGAGTGGGGGTTGGGCGACGAGGACCCGAACGTATTCAACCCCGCGCGATTCGATGCCGATGCGATCGTCGAGCCGCTGGCCGCGGCCGGCTTCACCGGCGTCATCCTCACCGCCAAGCACCACGACGGCTTCTGCCTCTGGCCCACGGCGACCACCGCCCACTCCGTGCGCGCCAGCGCATGGCGCGGGGGCAAGGGCGACGTGGTGGGCGAGATGGCCGCCGCGGCGCGCCGGCACAAGATTCGCTTCGGCGTTTATCTCTCGCCTTGGGACCGCAATCAGGCGGCCTATGGCAAGCCGGAGTATCTGGCCGTTTACCGCCGCCAGTTGACGGAATTGCTGAGCGATTACGGCCCCATTTTCGAGGTCTGGCACGACGGCGCCAACGGCGGCGATGGCTACTACGGCGGAGCGCGCGAGAAGCGGCTGATCGACAAGAACACGTACTACGATTGGCCGGGCACCTGGGCCCTGGTGCGCCGCTGGCAGCCGGAAGCGGTGATTTTTTCCGACGTCGGGCCGGACGTGCGCTGGGTGGGCAACGAGCGCGGCACCGCCGGCGATCCCTGCTGGGCCACTTACGACCCGGTGGGCGCCGATGGCGGGCCGGCCTCGCCAGGCAATGTGCGCGAGAAGGATTCGACCGCCGGAACGCGCCGCGGCGCCCACTGGCTGCCGGCCGAATGCGATGTTTCGATTCGCCCCGGCTGGTTCTGGCATGAAGCCGAAAACGCTCGCGTGAAAACGGCGGCCGAGCTCGAGGCGCTGTATTTCGCTTCCGCGGGCCGCGGCGCCAACCTGTTGCTCAACGTGCCGCCCAATCGCGACGGTTTGCTCTCGTCCGAAGACATCCAATCGCTCGAGGCCTTCGGCCGCTGGCGCCGCGCCACGTTTGCGCGCAATCTGGCGGCGGGGGCGCGCGTGACCGCGACCAACACGCGCGCGCCGAGCGAGCGGTTCGGACCCCGGCATTTGCTCGATGGCCGCGACGATACTTATTGGGCAACCGACGATGCCACGCTTCGCGCCGAAGCGCTTTTCGATTTCGCCGCGCCGGTAACTTTTGGAGTGGTGCGCCTGCGCGAGGCCATCCGATTCGGCCAGCGCATCGATCGCGCGGCCATCGACGGTTGGAACGGCGCCGATTGGCGGCCATTGGCCGAAGCCACGAGTATCGGCCCGCGGCGGCTGATTCGCCTGGATCGTCCGGTAACCGCCGCGCGCCTGCGGCTGCGCGTTACCGAGGCTTCGGCCAGCCCGGTGCTGTCCGAATTTGCGCTGTTCTCGGAACCGGTCTAAATGCGAGTACTGGCTCTTTTGTTGGCTGCCGCGGCACAGGTCTCAGCGGTCGAAATTCAAGTGCGCTACGCCGCGCTGGAGCGGATACTGGCCAGCCAGGTGTTCACCCAGGACGGGCGCCGCTACGTAAAAGGCGACGCCAAGACCAGGTGCAGCTTCGCCTATCTGGAGCATCCGCAGATTCAGGGCAAAGACGGGCTGCTGCGCATTCGGGCGCGTTTCACCGGCCGTTCCGCATTGAACATGTTCGGCCAGTGCGTAGGCTTGGGCGACGCGTTTACGGTAGTCATCGGCGCCAAACCCACATACAAAGACGGCAACATCGGTTTGGCCAACGTGACCGCGGAAGGCGACGGCAAGACCGGCTTCTATATCCGCCGGGTATGCGCCGCCATGGCCGCCAGCCTGGCGCGCGATTTCCGCTATAACCTGGCCGCCGACGCCAAGCGCGCGCTGGAGGATCCCAACACTCAGCCCGCCTATCCCCGCGATCTGCGCGACTTCAAGGTGACCGCCATCGGCGCCAGCGCCGATGCGCTGGTGCTGGACGTGGATTTCACGCTGACGGTGAAATAGGCCGCGACCCATGAGGAGATCCGAAGAGCACCTTCCCCGCTGCGGGGCCGCTGTTTAGCCCGCATATCTCAGTGCGCCCCAAGATGGTCTGCCCCACGTTGTGCTCACTTCTCGGCGGGCGGCTCGGCGATTACCGATTGGCGGGTCACTTTGCCTTGGCGCGCTTCGGAGAGCGACACGCGATTGGCGGACAAGATCGCGCCGGTGGTCCGGTCGAGCGCCAGGCGCGCGGTGATGTACGCGACGCGCGCGGCCACCTCGGAGGACTGGGCGGCCATCAGGTCGCGCTGTTGCTGGGTTACGTTGTAGGAAATAGAGGTTCCCAACTCGTAACGCCTGCGCTCGGCGGAGTACAGCTCCTGCTGGAGGATGCGGTTTCGCACCGCGGCCTGGTAGCGGGCGCGCGCCTGTCTCAGGGCGATGATGTAGTTGCCGATATCGACCTGGAGTTGATTGACGTCCTTGCGATTGCTCAACTGCGTCTGGCGAAGGCTCAACTCGTCGATGGCATAGTCGGCTAGCGCCTGCCGGTTCCTCAAGGGAGTGAAGAAGCCGGCGCCGATGCTCTCGGAAGGGTAGTCACGGCGGAACACTTGACCGAGGGCCTTCCCGATCCCACCCACCAGGGATGGATCGGCCGCCACGGTGATGCCATCGACGGTGACCGTCTTTGGCGCTCCGGCCAGGCCGGTCTGGCTGGCACTGGCAAAGACCACGGCGGTGGGCAGCACGGCGTTCCTGGTGCCCAGGTTGCTAATTGCGCTGGCGGCTTCGCTTTCCTTTTCGGAGGCAAGGTCGGTGCGGTTGGCAAGGGCCTGCTTGACCAGTTCGTCGAGCGGAGGGAGGTCGTCGCGGCTGGGGATGCGGATGGGATCGACGGGCAGAATACTGACGTTGCGGAGCACCGGGTCCGCCGTGCCGTCGCGGCTCAGCAAGTCCTTCAACTGGATCTCCTGTTGCTTGAGAGTGGTCTCGGAATCGACCAGCGCCTCCTGGGCGCTGACGGCTTGGCTCTCGGCATTGATGGTCTCGGAAGGCGCGGAGGTTCCGACGCGCACCCGTTCCTTCACGTCGGCAAAGAATGTCGCCGCGGTTTCGGCCGCGACTTGCTTGGATCGCACATCCTCGTAGGAGGCTTCAAGCGAATAGTAGGCATTCAGTACCTGGGCGATCACGCCGGTCACGGTGGTTTGGAAGGCCAGGTCGGAGGCGTCGCGATTCATCCGGGCCACGGTGATGGTGCGGGCGTTGATGGCGCGGCCGAAGCCCTGCAGCAGGTTGTGCTGCACGGAGAGGGAAAGCGCCGGAGCGGAAGACGGGTTGAGCAGGTCGCTTGGGGAATTTTCGCTCAAATAATGGTCGCCGTAGCTTAGGGTGAAGCTGCCGCCGGTAAGCAGACCTTGTTGCAGGCTGGCGCTGTGCACGCGGGTCTGCGAAACCAGCACGGGCGTGATGCTCAGTTGCGAATTCGGCTCGACGGTGGTGGTGTGGCTGAAGGTGCTGGATTCCTGCACGATGGGGTCGAGGGTTTGGGTGACCGGCCCAACTTGCGAAATGCTGGCGTTGGCGGACTGGGTGCGGCCGGAAGTCGACCCGGGTATACTGACGCCGGCGGCTTGCTGGCTGCCGGCTACGCCCTGTCCGGACGCGACGGTTCCCGCCTGCGAGGCGTTGCTGGGCACGCCGGGCAATGTGCCGCCAGCCTCGGAACGGGTGACGTTCCAACCCAGAATGACGGGATTGTAGCGGGCCACCTCGATGTCGATATTATTCTCGAGGGCGAGCGCGATGGCATCCTGCACGCTGAGATACAGCGTTCCGGCGCGGACGAGGTCGCCGAGGCGCGAGGTGTTGGCCAGGCGCACCGGCGGAACTTCGGCCGCGAAATAGGGGCGGAACAGAGAAGGCGCGGACGCAGGCACGGGGGCTATGGAAGCCTGCTGCGGCCAGGCGAGCGACGCCGGCAAGACGAGGGAGAGCAAAACCGCCAACCCGCGTTTCGCGCAGCTTGTGGCGCGGGCGCTCGTGCCTGCAGCGCCTCGGCTCATCGGGGTGCGTCTTGTCTCTTGCGAAGAATGATTCGTGGCCCGGCAGTACACGGCAGGCACGAGTGCCCGCGCCACATTGCATTGGCGTAGCGGGTTCATGGACGATCCTCCTTGGGCAAGTCAGCAGGCAATGTCGATGGCCTTGAAACGTTGCCGTGCAGGGCCTCCCCGACCGAGATGTGGTTGACCTCGAGGGTGGTGCCCAGCGCCTGGTCGAGGGCGATGCGCGCATGCGTATAGTTGGCCATGCTTTCGACCTCGGTGCTTTGGGCGGTGGCCAGGTCGCGCTGGTCCGTCACGACCTGGTAGACGACCGCGGAGCCCAGTTGGTACCTTCGCTGATCGCCGGCCAGGGTTTGTTCGGAAAGCACGCGGGCTTTCACCGCGGCCTCATAGCGGGCGCGGGCTTGCTGGAGCCCCACCAGGGCGTTTTGCACGTCCACCCGAATCTGGTTGACGTTCTTGCGCAGGTTCAGCTCGTTTTGGCGAATTTCGAGGAGGCTGGTGGCGTAGTCGGCCTGCGCGGCGCGGTTGCGCAGCGGTATGTTGAGGCTGACGCCGACCGAATAGTTGGGATAGTCCCGGCGTGCGATCTGCGAGAGCAGATTGCCGTACCCGCCGACAAGCTGGCCGATACCGGACTGCAAGAGCCCGTAGGCGGTGACGTCGCCCGATAAGCCGTTATTGGTGAGCTCGGCAAAGGCTTGCAAGGTGGGTTTGAGAGAACTCTTGATGCCGACCAGATTCATCTGGTTGCTATCCAGGTTCAGCCGGGCCTGCTGCAGCTCGCCCCGTTTGTCCAGAGCCTGGGCGATCCAGTCTTCGAGCGGGCGGACCTCCTCCTTATCGGGGATCTCGAAGGTATCGAGCGGAACGATATGCAGGTTCGTCAAGCCGGCTTCCGCGATGCCGTTGCGGCTCAAATAGTTTTTCAGGATGGTCTCCTGTTGCAGCAGGTTCGTCTGAGCGGTGACCAGATCCTGCTCACCGGTGTATAGCTGGGACTCGGCGCGAGTGATTTCGATGGGCGCGATGGTCCCGATCTCCACCTGCTTCTGGTTATCCTCGAGAAGCTGCTGGGCCGCGCCGACTTCCCGCCTGCGCGCATTCACGTCGGCCTGGAAGCTGACCAGGTCCCAGTAGAGGTTGAGCGCGGCGGAAATGGTAGCAATCAACTGCTGCTGGAACTGAAGCGAGCTGACCTTCAGGTTATTCCGCTGCACGCGGATGTTGCGCCCGATGACCGCGCGCCCGAAGTTCTGTAATAGATTCTGGGTGACCTGCAAATCCAGGAAGCCTTGGGTGTAGGGATTCAGGTTGAAGAGCTGACTGTTCTCGCCGATCCGCGTGCTGGAGTAAGTCAATTGGCCGTAGAGGCCGAAATCGAAATTCTGCGCAACCTGTAGTTCAAAGGTTCTGGTGGTGGAAACCAGCGCGGTGGTTCCGGTGAGCAAGGTGTTGCTCTGCACGGAGGTGGTGTGGCCGAAGTTCGCGTAAGCGAGGATGGTGGGGTCGAGGGAAGGGATGGAGGGGCCCAACTGGGTGAGGATGCCGCCGCCGGAGCTGACGCCGCTCGCCGCGGTAAGCCCGGTTCCGGACGCGTTGACGGTGACGCCTTGCAGGCTCACGCTTTGCGGGCCGGCGGCCACAGCCGCGCCGACGTTGCGCAACGCGCCGCCGGCTTTGGCACGGAGCAGGACTTGCTGGGCCAGCAGCGGACCGTAGCGCTGGATTTCCACGTCGATGTTGTTCTCGATGGCCAGGGCCACCACATCGCGCGCGGAGAGGTAAAGGTTGCCCGCGCGTATGAGCGAAGCGAAGCGGCCGGAATTCTGCAGCCGGACGGCGGGCACGGTTCCGGCGCGGTAGGGATTGGCGAGAAAGCCCAATGCCCCGTTGGGGGGCTGGACGTCAAGCGCCTGTTGGGCGGGGGCGCATGCGCATAAGGCCAGGATCGTTGGCAAAACTCGAAGCGGCACTCGAAGCAGTTTCACGGAAAAACCAACCTTCGTCAGATGTGGGCGGCAGCGGCGAACTGGCGCACGGCTGGCTGCGCTACCGGTGCGGCCCCAATCAAGAGTGTATTATGTATGCGCCGGGGGGCTGGGGAACGGAAATGTCCGAGGAGGCAGCGGGGCGGTCTGCGCCGGAAAATTACCAGAGGGCGCCGGCGGCGGACGGGAACGGCGCGTCCCGCCATCGCCCGCTCTCGGTTATACTAAAATATAACTGAGGAACGCGTCATGCACACCACCAGTCTGCGTAAGGTCGGCGGCTCGATCATGCTGGCCGTCCCGCCCGCCCTGCTCGAGATTCTGCGGCTGCGGCCGGGGGCCACGGTCGGCGTCGCGGTTAAAAGCGGCCGGCTGATCGTGGAGCCGAACCGGCGGCCCCGCTATACTCTGGACGAATTGCTCGCCCAATGCGATCCTAAGGCTCGGCGCGGCAGGGACGAGCGCGCCTGGCTCGAGGACCGGCCAACCGGGGGTGAGCTCATCTGATGAAACGCGGCGAAATCTGGCTGGTTGGGCTCGATCCCACCCAGGGGCACGAGCAAAAGGGACGCCGTCCGGTGCTGATCGTTTCGCCGGAACCATTCAATCGGGTGACGAAGGTGGCTGTAGTTCTGCTGATCGCAAGCGGCGGGAGCTTCGCGCGGACGGCCGGCTTTGCGGTGCCGCTCGCCGGTGCTGGAACCAAAACGGCAGGCGTCGTCCGCTGCGACCAGCCACGGGCACTCGATATAGGCGCACGCGGCGGTAGGAAGCTGGAAAACGTCCCCGACGCCGTCATGGACGAGGTGTTGGCGAGGGTGGCGCCGATCTTCGAGTAATTGCCGCCGGCCTTAATGGCCGCGGCACGCTACCTCAAGGGGAGAAAGCCGCCGGCTTTGAAATCGATGGCGGCGCGGCTGTCCTCCACGCGGACGACGTAGCCCACACCCCAATACGGCAGCGGCTTGTCCTCGTCGTGTTGAACCTGGAATTCGCAAATCACCCGGTCGCCGATCTGGAGCGGAAGCGGTTCCTGGAATTGCAGAAGAGCGCCGAACGAGCTCATGTTTACCGTGGTTGCGCGGGCAATTCGGCCGTTATTATTTACTTCGACGACCGCTCCGGCTTGGATCGGGAAACGCGGTTCTTTTCTTCTCTCTGCCCGCTCAGGCTCCATAACTGATCGCTCCTTATTAGTGCGCGGAATTGTCCCTTGCTCCGTTTTTTCTTATCGGCAGATCCACGACAAGCTTTAGGTGATTCTTGCCTCGGTCGGGCGACGCGCCCTCGCCCGCGGCCACCTGCCAACATCCTGCCCAGCCGGGAGCGAGATAATACTCAACAGGAGGGTGAAAGGGATGGCAGACGCTGGAGCAGGCACAAGCGCGGACGGGATTTACCGAATATCGGCGCGCTCGATCGACGGGCGCGAGACGAGCCTGGGCGAATACCGCGGAAAAGTGCTGCTGATCGTGAACACGGCCAGCCGCTGCGGGTTTACGCCGCAATACCGGGAGTTGGAAGAGCTCTACCAAGCTTATGGCGAGCGCGGGCTGGCGGTGCTTGGCTTTCCCTCAAACCAGTTCGGCGGCCAGGAACCGGGGAGCGACGCCGAAATCGCACAATTTTGCTCCACGAATTACGGCGTGAGCTTTCCCATGTTCGCCAAGATCGAGGTCAATGGCCAAGGAGCGCATCCGCTCTATCGGTATCTCAAGAGCGAGCGGAGCGGGCTTCTGGGAACGGAAAGAATCAAATGGAACTTCACCAAGTTCCTGGTAGACCGCACGGGCAAGGTGATCGGCCGGTTCGCCCCGTCGACCAAACCGAGCGAGCTGACGGCGGCGATCGAGAGCTTGCTGTAGGGGTCCGCCCCTGTCACCGCTCCTCGAAACAGAACGTCGCCTCCGCCTTTCGCGCCGCTGCCTCGGCCTGGCTCCAGACCAGAATATCCGGCGAGCGGCCGGCGCCCACGCGCACGGCTTCCTCGGCGATGTACCGGCTCCGCGGGAAGCATTGCACCCAAATCGGTCCAGGCGTGCGGCGGGCCAGGCGAATGAGCTGCTCGGTGGGCTCGGCCCGGCGCAAGAACTGGGTACGTTTCTTGGTCGCCAGATAGGCGACGTTCGACACCACCATCGCCACCGCCGCCACGGCCGCCAATTTCCGCGCCGCGCCCGCCCCGGCGCGAAGCCGCCCCATCGCCAAGCCGAACACAAACGCCAGGCCCGCGCTGGCGAGATACGTCTGCCGGCTGGGGATTTGGGTGGAATAGGTGAGAAAACTATACGGCGCCAGGGCAATCCCGATCCACGCCAGCGCCCCCAGCGCCCTCTTGAGCAGCTTCGATTCCCGGAACCACGCGACGACTGCCAGCGCCAGCCATCCCCAGACCCACAGCACGCGCGCGAAACTGCGCGGCCAGGTAATCCAAAAAGGTGCGGCCAGCGAGAAGCTGCCGTCGGAAAAACGAAACGAGTAGCCCCGCGTGGAGAGGACCGACGCCACCGCCAGCGCCGCCAAACCCAAGTGAGGCCACAGCCGGATGGCGGAACGGCGCCAGTTGGGCGCGGCGGCCAGCAGGAACAGCGGCAGCCAGACAATGGCGGATTCCTTCGAGAGCAGCGCCAAGCCGAACGCCGCAACGCTGACCGCTTCGAGCACCCGGCTCCGCGCCCGTGGAACGTCCGCCCGCCAGGCCAACAGCCAGCACAGCAGCGAACTGGCCCCGAACAGGAACAGAAGCAGCTCGTTCGACGCCGAAAACCACATGATGGCTTCCTGGTGCCCTTCGTAGACCGCGAAGAACGCCGCTGCCCAAAAACCGGCCGAGGCCGCCCATGCCGGTCTCGGTTCGGCGCGGTCGCCGCCCACGGCGAACACCAGGCGCACAACCGCAAACACCAGGCAAGAGTTGGCAAAATGCAGCGCCAGGCTGGCCCAACGATACGCCCAAGGCGCCAATCCGAACCCCTTCCACAGGGCGAACATCAGCCAGTAGCTGGTGGCGCGGAGCCGAAACACCGCTTCATGGAAGAGCGCGGGCAAAGACGCTAGCGACCCGTGGTCCCAAGCAAAGCTCAAGTTCCCGTAATCGTCTTCCAATAGGGGAATCGAAAGCGACGGTGCGTAAGCCAGAAAACACAAGATGGCGATCAGCGCAATTTCGAGCCCCACCGGGCGCGGTTTCATCCCCTTCAGCCTACCGCTCTCCCGGTGAGCGATTCCACACCGAACGCCGATTCTCGCCTGGTGTCGCGTCAGTTGCCATCGTTGCACCCATTTGTGAGGGCGGCGGTTTGGGTTGGCGGCTGAAAAAACAAACTTGCGGCATGGGTAAACTTAGTCATTTCTGTTGGTTAGGGACCCGTTTGGACCTCGCCCGTGGGGGGTGTGTTCTTGTGCAATCTTGTGCATTTTGTGGTGGAATTCGCTCTGTGGCTGGCCGCCGCCACCGGCAAGCGCGCTCGGCTCCCATCCAGGGACCACGGATGCCCAAGGACGAGGCCCTCCGCAGGATGAGGGCACGAAATACAGCAGCATCCATAAAACCAGTCATAATCTGTCGATTAAGCCACGCCAGGGCGAACCAGCGGGGCGTTGCCTTTGTGCGGTTTCGTGCATTTGCGGCCCCTTTTCGTTCGCAGGGCGGCAAAGTGTCGGGATGGGTCCCGACACGGCAGGCACAAGTGCCCGCGCCAGTTTGTTTCCCCTGACTCGCGGTACCCGAACCCGTGGGAGCGGTCTGCCTATTTGGCCAGTTTCGGGATCCAGCGACTGCGCTAACACTATGAAAACAAACGAACGGCGATTTGCCGCGCATGGGGGCAAGCTGGCATCTGCATGATAACTAAGGAGTTGCAAATCACGAAGGGCTCACGTCAGGCTGTCCCCCTGCGCCCGTCCCCCTGCGCCCGTCCCCGGGTTTCGCTCCACGTAAGCCAGCGCGGCCCAGACGTGGGCCTGGTCCAGCGCACAACTATAGAATCGCGCCTGCCACAGGTGCCCGCAACTGCGGCGGGCCACGTTCGCGTACCGCGCGT
>Ga0187848_10000261_pt1 | contig 48286 bp, 42 predicted proteins | sample June2016WEW_4_40_FD_132424 | JGI IMG/M metagenome (GOLD analysis project Ga0187848, IMG submission 132424) | Peatland microbial communities from SPRUCE experiment site at the Marcell Experimental Forest, Minnesota, USA - June2016WEW_4_40 | ecosystem: Environmental > Terrestrial > Soil >... | reverse complement strand
TCGGCGCCGTCGGCGCTGCATGTGTCGGGCAACCACCTGGTGAACAGCGCCGGGCAGGTGGTGACGCTCCACGGTGCGGACATGTCGGGCTCGGAGTTCGTCTGTGTCCAGGAGAGCAATACCAGCGATCCCTTCGGGGGGCAGCCGGAGGACAATCCGGCGACCTTCGCGGCCATGAAGTCCTGGGGGATCAACGTGGTCCGGATACCCCTCAACGAGGACTGCTGGCTGGGGATCAACGGCGCGTACATCAGCGGCGCCGCCTACCAGGACCCGATCATCCAGCTGGTCGACAACCTGGAGGCGGATGGCTTCTACGTGATCCTGGACCTGCACTGGTCGGGTCCGGGGACCCAGGAGGCGACCAACCAGAACGACTACCCGGATGCGGATCACTCGCCGGCCTTCTGGAGCTCGGTGGCGAGCACCTTCAAGGCTGACCCCGGGGTCCTCTTCGACCTCTACAACGAGCCCATCGGCTACTGGATTGCCAATGGCGAGAGCGAGTGGCAGTGCCTGTGGCAGGGCTGCGAGGTCACCGAGTCGATGACCGGGAGCAACGCCTACACGTCGGGGGTGGATTGGCAGACCGCGGGCTTCACCCAGCTCACCAGCTCCATCCGCGCGACCGGTGCCCAGAACGTGATCATGGCCGCCTGCATGGGCTGGGCCGAGGACTGCTCCGATTGGGCCTCGGCCTACCAGACCTGGAGCTCCGAGGACGCCAACACCGCCGTCTCCTGGCACGCCTACCCGGGCAGCGGCGACGTGCCCAGTGAGGACGAATCGGGCTACTGGAACCCGACCATCGCCCCGCTGGCCGCGAAGCACCCGGTGATCATCGGGGAGACCGGAGACTCGGTCACGCCGCCGACGCCGTACCTCTCGCTGCTCCTGCCGTGGACCCAGCAGCACAGCATCGCGGGCGTCCTGGCCTGGACCTGGAACGCCTGGGGCAACCCCAGCGACGTCCTGGTCAGCGACATGGAGAGCGGGACCCCCACCGCCGGCGAGGGCGTCACCTACCAGGACTGGCTCCGCTCGCTGGGCTGACCTCATCACGGCGCATACGGTTTTCGAGGCTCGTTCGTTGCACTCCTGAGGACCGCTGGGATCCGCCGACCGGCGGACCCGGCCCTGCGACAGGAGAGGGCGTCCCGTGGCGATCCTGGCCCCGGCCCTGGAGCCAGCTCGACAGCCGACGCACCCCACGGTGGGGGGCGAGGCTCTCGACCCCGTGCGCGCCTGGCTCGCCCGGGAGCTCCACGACGGCGCGGTCCAGCGGCTCACCGCCATGGTCGTCGAGCTCGAGGGCCTCAAGCGGCACGGCGCCCAGGTCAGCGACCTCGAGAACCTGCAGGCCTCCGCGCGGGGGGCCGTGGGCGATCTGCGGCAGCTCCTCTACGAGCTCCGCGGCGAGCCCCGTCTGGTGAGCGGCTTCGCAGAGACCCTGCGTCTCCACCTCTCCGAGTTCGCCGCGGCGACCGGCATCGACGCGGACCTGATCGTCCATTCCTGGCCCGAGCACATCCAAGCCCACCAGGCCGCCAACCTCGGCCGCATCGTCGGCGAGGCGCTCACCAACGTCCGCCGTCACAGCGCGGCCAGCCGGGTCACGGTGACGCTCCAGCTCGTCAACGCGCACCTGGCGGTGACCGTCTGCGACAACGGCCGGGGCATGCACTCCGGCGGCGGCGGCTTCGGGGTGCGCGGCATGCGCGAGCGGGCCAGCCTCCTCGGTGGCCGCCTCACCCTTGACGGCCGTCCCGGCAGCGGGACGACCGTGCGCTGCGTCCTTCCCTTGGGAGAATCCAGATGATCTGCGCCAAGCCAGCGCGCGTCCTGATCGCGGACGACCAGACCCTGTTCCGTTCCGGATTGGCCCGTCTCCTCGATGAGGACCCCCGGGTGACCGTCGTCGCGGAAGCCGCAGACGGCGTGGAGGCCGTCCGGCGCGCGCGCGACCTCGAGCCGGACGTGGTGCTGATGGATCTCAAGATGCCCAATCTCGACGGGATCAAGGCCACCGAGCAGATCGTCGCCAGCCTGCCCGGCACCGCCGTCCTCATCCTCACCAGCTTCGAGGCTGACAGCCACGTGCTCGCCGCTCTCCGCGCGGGGGCGTCCGGCTACGTGCTTAAGGACTCGGCGGTGGAGGCGATCATCTCCAGCATCCTCGCCGTCAAGTCCGGCGAGCGCGTCATGGCCGGCCCGGTCGCCGAGCGGGTGCTGGGCATGCTCACCGGCGACACGACCCCCAAGGACTTCTATGACGGCCTCACCGCGCGCGAGATCGAGATCCTCAAGATGATCGCCAGCGGATGCGCCAACAAGCAGATCGCCTACAAGCTCTCGATCAGCGAGAAGACGGTGCGCAATCATGTCAGCAACATGTACACCAAGCTGCAGATCTTCGACCGCTCCCAGGCGGTGCTCTATGCCGCCCGCAAAGGGCTGGTTCAGCTCTAGGCCGGCCGGCTCTCACTCGAAGAGGGGCGGTGACCAGCAGAACGCGTAGTCCAGGCCGCGGGGATCACGGGACCCGATGACCCGGGCGGGAACGCCGGCGACGACGGTGAGCGGCTCCACGTCGCGCGTGACCACCGCACCCACCGCCACCACCGCCCCGCGTCCGATCCGCACTCCCGGAAGGATGATGGCGCGCATGCCGATCCAGACGTGGTCCTCGATCACCACCGGGCGGCAGCGCATGGGGAACCCGGGGACGTCGCAATCATGATCCGCGGTCAGGATCGCCACCTCGGGTGAGATGCTGACCTGGGCGCCGATGCTCAGGCCGCCGCGCGTGTCCAGGAGGCAGTCGCGGTTGACCCTCGTGCCGACTCCGATCCGATTGCCCCCGCCCCGCGTCTGGCTGAGGCTGTTGAACCAGAGCCGAAGCCCCAGCTGCAGGCTGGCATCGCGGCCGATCTCGATGTCCAGGACCTCGCGGTACCAGAGGTGCCGAACCGTGTAGCTCGGCACGCGGTTGACCACATGGTTGCTCAGGTAGGCGACCGCCTGGGTGCCGAACTGCCGCACCTCTCCGGTGAGGTAGCGGCCGGCGTCGCGGACGCCGAGGCGAGGCTTCGGCATCTCGTCCACCCGCAGGCGTGCTGTCCGCATGCTACGCACCCGGTGTGCCGGGTGACCGGCCGGCCCCGACCCGCGGGCTGGTCGACGGCCACCGCTCACGATCCGACACCGCCTGGAGCACCCCCAGGAGTATCCCCAGGGCCAGCGCGAGCCGGAACCACCAGAACCCCATGTCCGTGTAGCCCATCACCAGCCAGCCGGCCGTCGTGCACGCCGCCACCGTCCCGATCATGGCCACCTCCGGATCCCCTGATCGGGAGACCTGGGCGCCGCTAAGGAACACGGCCGCCAGCAGCATCCAGAGCCCGGCCTCGCCGAGGATTCCGGTGCGCATCCAGACGTAGAGCAGCGTGTTGTGGGGGACGTACGCGATGATGGTGTCCGTGGAGCTGATATCCGCGACCGGCGTGTACTCGTAGACGATCGGCACCCCGAACCCGGTGCCGACGATGAGGTTCTGCCTGATCATGTTCCCGAGGTCGGCGTCCTCGTCGATCCGGTACGCATCGGATTCCAGGTCCCGGGTGTTGGGCGCGATCCCGGAGCGGATGGCGGTGGCGACACTGGCCAGCGTGCCGGTGCCGTTCCACTCCAGGGGCAGGTAGAGGGCGAGGGCGAGGACCGCCACGGCGGCGGATCGCAGCAGGAGCGTCCGCCGCTCGGGGCGCCCGACGTAGACCAGGATGAAGAGGACGATCAGCTCCAGTCCCCCGATCAGCACCGCATCACGGCGAGTGTTGGCGATGTCGGCGAAGACGACGAACGGCAGCAGACAGGTGGCGATGGTGCGCAGCGGCCCGCGCTGCCGGTAGATCCAGAGGCAGATGGTGATGAGCATGAAGATCGAGAAGAGCAGCGACTCCTCGTGCGCCAGTATCGCCTCCGGCGCCGGGTTGAGCCCGCTCGTCCTGAGGAAGATGTAGATGCCCTGGAATGCCTTGAACCCGCTGCCGAGGATGAACGTCCAGAGCACGGCCTGGACGGCGCTGCGGCTGCGAATCGCCTGGGAGGCGAAGAGGTAGGCGACGCCCAGATACACCCAGGGCCGCACCTCCCAGAGCGCAGCGGTCGTCCCACTGATCCCGTCGCCCTCGGTGCTCGGGCCGATCAGGCCCCGGATCAGCGCGATCATGGCCAGCAGGATCAGCAGGCCCAGGGTCGCGGCGACCTGTGACCGCGGCACCCTGAGGTTGCGCTGGGTCACGCCCCGGGTCAGCCAGACCAGGAGGAGCACGATGACCATCACGTCCATCGGGGTCATCACCAGCCCGGTGACGTTGAGGGCGCCATCCAGGCTGGTGAAGATCGGGATGCGATCCGTGAACGCGTCCAACCCCGGGATACCGACGGGGTAGGGGAACTGCTCGATCAAGGTGGCGCAGGCGCAGAGGGTGATCACCCCACTGGCCGGAAACCGCCACCAGACGATGGGAACGACGAGGGCGGCGATCAGGACCACCGCGAGCACCACGCCGCTCCCACCCATGGCGCCGGCGAGCAGGCCCACGAGGAGTCCCGCGATGACGGCGATGGCGACCGCCAGCCTGCCCCAGCCCCCCGCCGCCCGGCGCAGTTCGCTGGCGGAGAGTGTGGCGGTGGCCACGAGGCTAGACCCTGCCCAGGTTCAGCCAGGCGTAGCCGATCCCCACCGCGGTGACCAGGAGGGCGATGGCCTGCGCCCGGTGCGGACGGTCGTGCCAGACCACAGCCACCAGCGCCAGGGCGAGCAGCATCAGGAGCGGCCAGATCACTGCACGTCGCCCATCATCCGGCGGAGCCACCTCGGGACCGAGGACGAGACGCCGTTCACGATGACCGGTGGCGGCGCGGGCAGGGCATCGGTGGCTTCCTTGATCCGGGCCAGCGGGGTCACCCCGGCCCGGATCACCATGACCGGCGTCCCGCACAGCCGAGCCGCCTCGAGGCCGGTGGGAGTGCCCAGGATGGGGGGGAGATCGAAGACCACGGTGTCGGCCCACTCCACCAGCTGCGACATCACCGTGCTCTGGGCAAGCCGGCTCAGGCATCGGGGCGCGTCACCGTCCAGCGATGGGCCGGCGCTGAGGAGCCACACGTCCCCGACCGCGCGCTGCAGGAAGTCCTCCACGTTGTTGTGGCCCTCGACGAGCTCACTGATCCCGGGGCTGTCGGGGAGGTCGAGGCGTCGATGCAGCTCGGGGGCCTCGAAGTCGAGGTCCACGACGACCGTGCGGCGCTCGTGGTCGAGCCACTCGACCAGGGCGAAGCCGAGCGCCACACTGGTCCTGCCCTCCCCGCGGATCGAGCTGGTGATGCCGTAGCTGCGAACCCCCGGCGCCGCGACCCGCTGCAGGGCCTGCCGGCAGCCGTCCAGCAGCTCGCCGGGAACCAGCCTACGGGCCTGCGCGGCCGCCTCGGCGCGGGAGACGGAGGCAGAGCCGGCCTTCCGCGCACCGGGATGCAGCCGCGCGAGCCGCGGGCTGCTCACCGCCTCGGTGCTCACGTCTCCCCCGCCGGCGTCGACGTGACGGTGCCACCGGGGATCTGCTCGATGCTGGCCGCGACCTCAAGCCCCAGCACCCGCCGGACGTCGGCCGCATCACGAGCGGTCCGATCGGCCCAGGTCAGGCCGGTCACGATGAGCGCGCTGACCAGGAGGCCGATCAGCAGGCCGGCCGCCCCGGCTTCGACCAGCTTCTTGGTGATGCTCACCGCCGTGCCGCCTGCCGCCGGTGCGTCCATCACCTCGAAGCCACTCTGGGACTTGGCATTGGCGAGATCGAGCTGGGCCTGCTGGTACTGGGAGAGGAGGGACTGATAGGACGTCTGGTCGATCTGGACCGCCTCGTACAGCTCGGTCGCGGTGGCATCACCCGTCCCGTCGGCGGGCACCTTCGGATGAGCCGCCAGGTATTCGGTGAGCTGCTGCTGGGCCTGCTGAAGACTGAGCTGCGCCTGGGCCACCTGCTGGCCGTAGTAGCTCACCGAGGTCTGGTCGTCGGACTGTGCCGCGGTCACCACCTGAGAGGTGAACTCGCGGATGAGTGCCCTCGCCACCGCGGCCGCGAGCTGCGGCGAGGGCCCGGACACCACGAGGTTGAGCACCTGGGGCCCCGCAGTGACCACGCTGACCATGTTGGGCAGGTCCGCGGCCACCCTGTCGTCGACCGAGCCCGCGCTCCCGCTGCTGGAGAGGGCGCCCAGGCCGGGAATCGCGGCGAGCCCGCTGGCGCCGGACTGGGGATGGTCCTGCAGGTAGCTGATCAATCCACCTGACTGCCCCACCGCCAGCGCGAAGGAGCGGGTGGCCAGCAGCTCCTGGATCTGCGACTGCAGGTAGGTGGAGGGGTCCTCGTACTGCTCCGCGGCGCTGGCCGCCGCGTTGCCCGGGACGGTCAGGTCAACCCAGAGGCTCGCCGTCGACGTGTATTGGCGCGGCTGCACCAGCACGTAGCCGGCGGCCACCGCGAGCCCCAGGACAACCGGCAGGATCGCCACGATCCGATGACGGAAGAACGTCTCCAGGAATCTCATCGCTGGCTGAGTATCATCCGCACTCACCACCGCTCGGAATGGGAAGTGGGTGAGCCGCGCCTTGCACATGTCCCGATGGGCCCGGGCGAATGTCCCGGGATGCCCTTCCGCAGAGATGGAGAGCGCGGGCGAACGCCCATTTACCCGGCCTCGCGCAGTCCGCCACAGTCGTTGGCGATGACGGCGATCTCCCTCACGGAGGCCGGAGTCGCCGCCACGGCTCTCCCCATCCGCCCATGACCATCACCGCGGACCAGTCGGAGCCTGGCGCGCCGGCGCTCGCCGCCGGCCGCACTCCGGATCCCTCCACGCCCGAAGCTTCCGCCCAGCCACCCGGGCCCGACGCGGCGATGGGCACGTCGCCCACCCACGTGCTGGCGCGCAACATCTCATGGCTCACCGTCGGCCAGGTCACCACCTGGATGATGACGCTGGTCTGGACCGTCGTCGTTCCCCGGCGCCTGGGCTCATCCGAGATGGGGATCTTCACCCTGAGCATGGCGGTGGGAGGGGTGCTGATGGTGATCATCTCCCTCGGCATGGAGCCTCTGCTGGTGCGACGGATGGCCACCGACCCCGAGCAGGCCCCCCGGCTGATCGGCACCGCCATCGCCCTGCGTGCCCTGCTGCTCGTGCCGGCGCTCGTGGTGACCGTGCTCCTGGCCTGGCTCGGCCCCTTCCACGGTGAGGAGGGGGCGGCCGTCCTCCTCGGCTGGGCGGCGTGCGTCGCGCCCGGGGTCATCCTCGGACCGGTGAACAGCGGCTTCCGCGCCATCGAGAAGATGCGCTACCTCACCTACTCCTCGGTCCTCAGCAAAGCTCTCTACACGGTGAGCTGCATCGTCATGGTGGTGCTCGGCATCAGGGCCATCGGAATCCTGTCCGCCGCCGTCCTGACCGGCTTCCTGGTGACCGCGCTGACCCTGCTCTGGGCCCGCCCCCACTTTCGCATCCAGTGGCGGGTCAGCCGGCACGACCTGACCGCACTGTTCGTCGACAGCCTCCCCTACTGGAGCTTCGCAGCCTTCTTCACCATCTACCTCTGGATCGACTCGGTGATGCTTGCCGTCATGACCTCGAGCACGGTGGTGGGCTGGTACGGTCTCCCCACCCAGCTCTTCGGCACCCTGATGTCGGTACCGGTGATCCTCTCCACCGCGTGGCTGACCCGGCTGGTGCAGGCCCACCGCGGAGGCACGGCCGGACTGCTCCGCACCGCCCGGCCGGCCATCGAGATGGTGGTGGTGATCAGCATGCCCGTCTGCGTCGGCACTGTGCTGGTGGCGTCCCGCCTGGTGCAGGCCCTCTACGGGAGCGGCTTCGCCCAATCGGCCCCGGTGCTGATCCTGCTCGCACTCTGCGTCCCGCCCATGTACCTCAACGTGGTGGCCTGTCAGCTGATGGTGGCGCAGGACAAGCAGATGGTCTGGACCAAGATGATGGTGCTGGCCAGTCTCATCAACCCGCTGCTCAACCTGGTCCTGATCCGCTACTTCCAGCAGACCGCCGGCAACGGGGCCATCGGGGCCTCGATCGCCATGGTCATCACCGAGGTCATCCTCGCCGGCATCGGGATCTGGCTGATCCGCAACGCCTTCACCAGGCAGATGGGTGTGCGGATGCTGCGCGGCGCGGCCGCGACCGCAGGCATGGCCGGCCTCGTCGTGCTTGCGCTGCGCGCCGGCCTGCTCCCGGGGATCGTCACCGGCGTGGTCAGCTTCCCTCTGCTCACCCTGCTGTTCCGGGTGCTCAGCGATGACGAGCGGGTCTACCTGGGCGCGCTCCTTCGCCGAACCTTCGGGCGGGGCCCCGCCGCCGAGGAGACCGGCTGAGCGCGATGGAGCAGCCCGAAGCCGCGTCGCGCGTCCGGGTCAGCGTCTGCGTGCCGACCCGGCACGGGAGTGGCCGCATCGGCCCTCTGCTGCGCAGCCTCGCGGGCCTGGAACATGACAGCTTCGAGGTGATCGTCGTCGACCAGAGTGGCGATGGCGCCACCCGGGAGGTGTTCGATGCGATCACGGCCCCTGACCGCCGCTTTCGCTATGTCGCCTCGCCCACCGTCGGGTACTCGTCCGCATGCAACGTCGCCGCAGCGCGAGCGGAGGGCCGCATCCTCGCCTTCACCGACGACGACTGCGTGGCACGCCCGGAGTGGCTGAGCCGCCTCGAGCACGCCTTCGCCCTGCGTCCGGCGCCAGCAGCGATCTGCGGCGGCGTGGTCGCCGCCGAGCATGACCGCGCGCTGAGAGCGATCCCGGTCTTCATGCCGGCACGGCGGCGCCTCTGTCAGGCGCGGTGGAGCCTCTGCGGGGTGCCGCTCATGGGTGCGAACCTGGCGGTCGACACCCGCGCGCTGGCGGAGGTTGGGGGCTTCGACGAGGCCCTCGGCCCCGGTGCTCCACTCGGCTCGGGCGCCGATTGGGACCTCGCGTACCGGCTGCTCCGGGGCCACCGGAGGGTGCTCATCCTCCCCGGCAACAGCATCGCGCACCGTGGCCTGAGGAGAGAGGGTGCCGAGCTGCGCGGTCTGCTGCGGAGGTACGCCGCGGGCCACGGAGCCATCTGCATGAAGCACCTGCGCATGGGCGATCCGGTCGCCGTTGCGCTGCTGGCCACCTGCCTCTGGCAGGACGGGGGCCGGCGCCTGCGCTGGCGCAATCTCCTCGGGCTGCGCCGGCCAACCGGCCTGGGGTGCCTCGCCGCCTTCGTCCGGGGCATGGCGCGCGCCTCCCGCCTCCGCTTGGACGGTGCGGCCTGCCGGCTCGAGCCCGTCTCCGGACGGCTCGCTCACCCGCCGATCGGGTTGTCGAGTTCCGCCCAGATCCATGGGACTGTCGCCCACCCCTGCCGGGACAGCAATGCCCCGATCTCCACGGGTTCCCATTCCCGGACGACCCGGGACCGCGAAGACTGACTGCATCATGCGCTGCCCAGGCTCCAGTCGTCGGGGGTGCGAAGGCGCGCGTCGCGCTGGCTGCACGGGCACGGCCTGCTCCGCCTGAGGAACCGCGATGCAGGTGGCCCTGACCGTGGACGCGGAGCACCCCGACAATCGCAACTGCTCGGCTGGCAATCCCAGCAGGTTGGTCGACCTGCTCCACGATCGGGGCGCGCCGGCGAGCTTCTTCATCCAGGGACGCTGGGCACTGGCCAACCCCGACCTGCTGACCCGGATCGCCGGTGATGGGCACCTGCTCGGGAACCATTCCCACTTTCACACGCGGCTGCCCCAGCTCACCGCGGCGGGGCTGCGTGCGGACGTGGGCGATGCCGCGGCTGCCATCACGGCGATCACCGGCGTCGACACCAGACCGTGGTTCCGATGTCCCTTCGGCGATGGCGGCCGCAACCGTCGCGTGCTCCGGCGGCTGCGAGCGCTGGGCTACTGGAGCATCGGCTGGGATGTCGAAGGGGCCGACTGGCTCCCCGAGCGGGATGGCGACCAGGTCGCCGCCACGATCATCGACCGCCTCCGCGACCGCGAGCGGGCGGGCCAGCGCGCCTCGGTGGTGCTGCTGCACACATGGCCCGACTCCACGGCGGCGGCGCTCTCCCAGGTCATCGATGCGGCGCGGGCTCGGTCGTGGCCGCTGGTCACGGTGGCGAGCGTCTTCGGCTCGCCTCCGGACGGCCATCGCTGCGAGACGGCTCCTCGCACCCTCGATGAACGCGTGCGGCGGAAGCTGGCGCGGCTGCGCGCGGGCCACCCGCCGGCCATCCCCGCCGACCCGGGCGCGGCGGCCTGACGCCGAGCCTCCACCCGCCGCATCATGACGCGCCCCGCACACCGCAGAGTCGCTGCCTCCGATGCCCGCCTGGGCGTCCTCTTCGTCAACACGAAGACCGAGATCACCCCGATCCAGCAGGTCCACGCGGCCATCGCCGCTCACCTGGATCCCTCCCGGTTCCGGGTCTTCGTGGTCACCCCGGCGGACTGCGACACCGAGGCCGCATGGGACCTGAGCCCGGACGTCACCATCTGGAGGCGCCGGCTCGGCGTGTCGCTGCGGGCGTCCTCGCTGGCCGAGCGTCTCCGGGCGCTGATCCGCAACCTCTCCCTGATCCGCGACATCGCCGACCTCTCGCTCAGGATCCGGGCCCACCGGATCCGGATCATCCACACGGCGACCACTCCACGCGACGTTCTGATGGGGGTCACCCTCTCGGCGGTCACCGGCGCGCGGCTGGTGATCCACTGGCACGACACCTTCTGGGGCCGGTATCCGCTGCTCTGGAGGATCGGCTTCCGGCGTGCCACGCGCATCTTCGCGGTGTCCGAGGCCAGCAAGCTCTCACTGGTGGCGGTGGGCGTCCCCGCGGAGAAGTTCACGGTCATCCACAACGGCGTCGACCTGGATCGTTTCCGCCCCCGCACCCCCGACCCCGCGGTCCGGCGGGCACTGCGGGCCGCGCCGGATGGGCTGCTGGTGCTCATGCCCGGTCGCCTCTGCCCAGGGAAGGGTCAGGCGGAGCTGCTCGCGGCCCTGGCGCTGCTGCGCGCGCGGGGTCTCCGACCGACCACCCTGGTCGTCGGCAAGGACGATCCCTGGTCCACTCCGGGGCGGAGGAGCCACCGCGCCCATCTGGAGGCGCTGGCGCGGCAGCTGGGGATCGATGACCAGGTCCAGTTCTCGGCACCCCGCGCCGACATGCCCGATCTCATGGCCGCCGCCGACGTGGTGACGGTGCCCTCGTGGACCGAACCCTGTGGTCTGGTCATCCTCGAGACGCTCGCCTCGGGGCGAGCGCTGCTGGGGACCACCGGTGGGGGCACGGCCGAGCTCATCGACACCGAGGTCGACGGCCTCCTGGTCCCTCCCCGAGACAGCAGCTCGCTCGCCGCCGCGCTCGAGCGACTGCTCACCGATGCCGCGCTCCGGGCTGATCTCGGCGCGCGCGCCCGACGGAAGGCGGAGAGGTGCTTCTCGACTCGCCGCATGGTTGCCGACGCCGAGAGGGCGTATCTCGAGATCGCCCAGGACGGCGCGGCAACGGGGGTCGCCGTCGCCTCGGTTGCCGGGGCCCGCGCCGGACATCGTGCGGCCCGGCACCCCATGGGCGTGCGGAGACCACAGCCGTGAGCCGTGGAACCGCCCCTCCCCCGGCCAGCATCATCATCGCCACCCGGAATCGCCCCGACCACCTCGAGGCCTGCCTCGCCCGTCTGCTCGTCGAGGCGCCCGATCAGGCCGAGATCATCGTGGCCGACCAGAGCGACGGCGACGCCAGCGAGAGGATCGTCCGCGGCTCGGCGCCCGACCCGCGGGTCCGCTACGTCCGCTGCCCGCCCGAGGGCGCCGGAGCCGCGCGCAACGCCGGATGCTCCGCCGCCCGCAGCGACCTGCTGCTCTTGGTCGACGACGACTGCCGGGTGGAGCCGGGGTGGTTCGGTGCCTGGGTCTCGTTCATGGCGTCCTGTCCCAGGGTGGGGATCGCCTTCGGCACGGTGCTGGCCGGCCCGGCGACCGCCGCCGGTTGGCTGCCGGCGTTCGAGGCTCCCGCGGTTGCGGTGCTCGCGGGCCGCGGCCTCTTCCTCCGGCTCGGCGAGGCGGTCGGCATGGGCGCGAACATGGCGGTCCGCCGCACCGCATGGCTCGCCGCGGATGGGTTCGACGAGCTGCTCGGTCCGGGAGCGCCCTTCCGCGCCGCCGACGACATCGACCTCGCCTACCGCGCGGCGCGGAAGAGGTGGCAGATCGCCCAGACCTCTGGTCCTCAGGTCACCCATGTCGGCTTCCGCGCCGACCGCGACGCCGGGCGGCTGGCCGAGACCTACCTCTACGGCGCCGGTGCCGCCTACATGAAGCACATCCGCTGCGGCGACGCCTTCGCCGCCCTGGTGCTGGGCCGCTCGCTCAGCGTGCAGGCGGTGGGCGTGGCGCGCAACCTCGCCACCGGACGCCGGCCGCTCGGTGCCCGCAGCCTCCCCTGGTACCTGATCGGTGCCTGGCGTTCCCTCGGGCAACCCGTCGATGGTCGCAGCCGCCGCTACCTGCCAAGGACACCGCGGCGGGCTTCGGCGGGGGCGCCGGCGTGCACCTCCTCACCGGGCGGAGCCCGGCCCGAGGGCAGCGGCAGGACGGCGAGCGGCGTCCGGGTCAGCGTCTGCGTGGCGACCCGCAACCGGGGAGCGGCCATCAGCCCAACCCTGGCGAGCCTGCGCCGGCTCGATCACGACAGCTTCGAGGTCATCGTGGTGGACCAGAGCACGGACCTGCTCACCGAGGCCGCCTTCCGAGCGGTGGCGGAGGGTGATCCCCGCTTCCACTACGTCCCCTCCCCCACGGTCGGCAAGTCGGTGGCGTGCAACATCGCCCTGGCTCACGCCGGTGGGGAGGTGGTCGCCTTCACCGACGACGACTGCATCGCCCCCCACGACTGGCTCACCGGCATGGAGCGCACCCTCGCCCGGGATCCGGCCCTGGCCATGGTCTGCGGCGGCATCACCACGCCGCCGGGCGACCGCCGGCAGCACCTCACCACCCGGTTTCTGCCCACGCGGGATCGCCACCACCGCTCGCCGTGGGCGGTGGGCCAGACCTTCGGGATCGGTGGCGGCAACGTCGCCTTCCGCACCCAGGCCCTGCGCGCGGCGGGCGGGTTCGACGAGGTGCTGGGGGTGGGGGGGCCACTCCGGGCGGCCGAGGACCGGGACATCCTCTACCGGCTGCTGCGCGGCGGCGAGGAGGTGATGGTCGTCCGCGAACCCGCGGTCGAGCACCACGAGCTCAAGGAGACGGCCACCGAGGGCAGGCTGCTGCTGGGCGGCTACGCGTTCGGCGAGGGCGCCATGTGCATGAAGCACCTCCGGCTGGGCGATCCGGCGGCGGCGCTTCCGATGCTTGTCTCCGGCCCCTATCTCCGGCTGCGCTGGGGCAACATCCTCCGGCTGCGCCGCCCGACCGGCGCCTACATCCTTGCGGAGTTCGTCCGCGGCGGCATGGTCAGCCTGCGCTACCCGGTGGATCGCGACTCCCGCACCTTCGCGCCGCGGCCCACGGGTGCCGTCCGCCGGCCGTGACCGCACCGAGCCTCGCCACCGGCCCGGCCCAGCCGCGCGCGGGCCGGCGCATCCTGATCGTCGCTCCCGAGGCTCCGTCCCCACCGATGGGTGGCTTCTCCCTCCGGGTCCACCACCTCGCCGGCGAGCTCGCCCGCCGTCACCAGGTGACCCTGCTCACCTACGGGACGCCCGACGACGGCCACGACTGGTCGGGCCTGGGCCGGACCCTGGCGGCCGTGCACAGCGTGCCGCCACCTCCAACCCTTCGCCTCGGGCCGTCCGGTACGCGCTCCACCGCCGCCCGCCGCGCGCACCAGCTCGCCTCGGTCTGCTCCCGCGGCTCGTTCCACCTCGGCTCGCTGCGCTCGAGAGCGATGCAGCAGACCCTCGATCGGCTGGTCGACGATCCCGGGTTCGACCTCATCCAGGTCGAGTCCAGCCAGATGATGTGGGTGGACCTCCCGGGTCCCACCCCCGTGGTCCTCGACGAGCACAACGTCGAGTTCGCCCTCCTCGAGCGGGTGGCCGGCGTCGAGCGCTCACCGCTGCGCCGGTGGTACGGCCGGCTGGAGGCCGGCAAGGCGAGGGGCGAGGAGCGACGCTGCTGGGAGCGGGTGGACGGCTGCGTGGTGACCTCGGCCGCGGACGAGGCGATCATCCAGCGCGAGCGCCCGGGGTCGGTCACCGGGGTGGTCCCCAACGGCGTGGACACGGAGCACTTCCGTCCCGCCGCCGGTGAGACGCCCGAGGGCTCGGGCATGGTTTTCGTGGGGAGGATGGATTACCGGCCGAACGTCGACGCCGTCGAATGGTTCGTGCGCACCGTGCTGCCGCTGGTGCGCGCGGCGGAACCAACGGCGGTCCTCACCGTGGTGGGCGGCGGCGGCGTCCCCCCGGCCCTGCGGCGGTTGAGCGGGCCCGGCCTGGTGATGACCGGCCTGGTCGACGACGTCCGGCCCTTCGTCCACCGCGCCGCGATGGTCGTCGTGCCGCTCCGGGCCGGCGGCGGCACTCGCCTGAAGCTGCTCGAGGCGCTGGCCATGGCCAAGCCCGTCGTCTCCACCTCGGTCGGCGCCGAAGGTGTGGATGTCATCGCCGGCGAGCACCTGCTCACGGCCGATTCCCCCGAGCCGATGGCGGATCAGATCCTCCGCGTGATGGCGGAGCGGGGGCTCGGCCCCCGACTCGGCCTGGCCGGACGCTCGCTGGTGCTCGACCGGTACAGCTGGTCCGCTTCCGCCCGGCGGCTGGAGGAGTTCCACGATCGGATCGCCGCCAGTGCCGAGCGCGGGTGGTCACCCGGGCGCCGGATGCGCGCATCGCCACCGGCGCGGCCCGTCCACTCCGCCGGCGCGTCCTGATCCGCCTCCCAGCTAGGCAGTGGCCAGGGTGATGCCGGCGGGAGCGGCGGACAAGCGGGTGCCACGCAGGGCGTCCATCAGCAGCTCGGCGATCGCGGCGTGGCCGCGATCGTTGGGATGCACCGCGTCCGAGACGCCGAACGGTGTGGCCCGTCCGGCGGGGCCACGGCACCTCCGGTCGTCGTACACCGGGGCCAGGGAGACGAAGCAGCCGCCGCGCAGCTCGCACGCGGCGCGGATGATCGCGTCGTACTCCGTGCCCCGTAGGCCATCCGTTTCGCGACCGTCCGTCGGTGCCCAGATGCCCAGGCAGAGCAGGGCCACGGCACGACCGTCGTCGACCCGGTCGAGCAGCCGCCGGTAGGCGTCGGCGAAGTCGTCGGGAGCCGTCGCACTCCAGGGGCCCGGGGCCCGATAGCCGAGCCAGTCGTTGGTCCCGGCCTCGACGACGACCACGCGGCTGGCGAGCGGGAGCGCGAGGACCGCGAGGTCGCGGACTCGGGCGCCGGGCACCGCGGTGACCCGGCAGGCGACCTCGCGCCCGGCATCCGCCCCCAGCTCCCGCCCGACCAGGGCCGGGTAGCTGCGGCACCGGCTCGAGGCGTGCTCACCCGCGGTCAGGCTGTCCCCGACGAAGACGGCCTCCGGATGGCTGCCATGCGCCCGGAACCAGGTGCCAAGAGTCCCCACCACCGCTCTCAATATGCCCCGCGCCCGGAGACCACGGCCCGGAAGGTCTTCCAGAGAACCTCGGCGTCCAGCAGCACGGACCAGTTCTCGACGTACTGCAGATCGAGTCGCACGCTCTCCTCCCAGCTCAGCTCGGCGCGGCCGCTCACCTGCCACAGTCCGGTCATCCCCGGCTTCACGAGCAGGCGGCGGCGGCAGAGGTCCGCCGGGTAGCGCTCGACCTCTCGGCGGAGTGGCGGCCGCGGGCCGATCAGGGACATCGATCCGCCGAGGACGTTGAACAGCTGGGGCAGCTCATCCAGCGAGGAGCGACGGAGGAAGCGGCCCACTGGGGTGATCCGGGGATCCCGGCGGATCTTGAAGAGCACCCCGTCGTGCTCGTTGAGCTCCCGCAGCGCGTCGATCCCCGCCTCCGCCCCCTCCCGCATGGTGCGGAACTTGAGGATGTCGAAGTCCCTGCCGCGCAGGCCGACCCGCGACTGCCGGAAGAGGATGGGACCGGGGCTGGTGAGGCGCACGGCGAGGGCGATGGCGGCGAGCAACGGGCTGAGGGCGACAGTGAGGACCAGGGCGCCCACCCGGTCGAGCACCGACTTCAGCGCCCACCGGGGCCCGGAGAAGTCGGCGTCCTTGACCCGGAGCAGGGGGAGCCCGCCGATGGGATGGATCTGCAAACGCGGCCCGGCCAGCTCGGTCACCCCCGGGGCGACTAGCAGCCGGATGCCGGTCCCCTCCAGATCCCAGGCCAGCCGCCGCAGGTCGGCCCCGCTCAGCATGCCCGAGGCGGCCACCGCGATCGTGTCGGCGCCCGTGTTCCGGGCGGCCTGGATGATCTCCTCGACCGGGCATCCGGTGGCGGGGGCCAGGTCGTCACTCTCGGCCAGGCAGACGCCGACCACCTTGAGCCCGGATCGAGGGACCCGCTCGATGTGGTCGACTAGGCCGCGGACCTCAGAGGTGCGTCCGACCACCACGGCCCGGTGGATCGCGCCACCTCCGCGGATGCGCCAACGGAGCAGGAGACGACCCAGCAGGTGGACCGCCATGCTCAGCGCGAACGCTGCCAGCACGGTGACCGCGGTCACCGCCCGGGAGAGGTTGCTGTGACTGACGTAGGAGGCGCCGACGATCGCGGCCAGCATCCAGAGTGCTGCGGTGGTGATCCGGCCGAACTCCGCCGCCCCGCTGCCAATCCGCCGCTCGTCATAGGCGCCGCTCACGGTGAGGAGCAGCAACCAGACCAGTGGTCCGGCGACGATCAGGGCGACATACGGCTGACTGGGACCGAGGGGCTCGTCCACCCCGAACCGCCCCACGATCGCCGACAGGGTTGCTCCCACACCGGCCACCAGGTCGAAGACCATCAGGGCGGCCCTCCACCGCCTCGACGAGATGCGGGTCATCGGCTTGCCCGTCGCGAAGGCGCGGAGCACGTTCAGCCGCACCTCGCGGGTGACCGGAACCCCCCGGAGGGAAACCTCGCCCTCGGTGATCACGTCTCCCATCGTGACCGCCACTGTTTCGTGACGCGATGGGAAGCATCCGTAGGACCGTGGGTGATTGTCCTGCCCCGCCCGGGCCCGGAGAACCGCGGCGGGAGACGTGCGACCTGGTGGGCCCAGTCCTAATCCCAGTGCTGTCGGCAAGTCCTGATCGCGAGTGGTGTCAGACCCGACCATCCCCTGATGACATGCCAGGACAGTCCTGACTCGACTGTGCCAAAATGCCGGCGGGGAGTGGGCTGGGCCAGCGGGATTGAGGTCGGGGGACATGGCCGGAGCTGCGATCGGGGCGTCAGACCTGATCGCTGCGGCCCAGAGAGGGAGGGGCGGCGGTCTCTTCGTGGTCGGGTCTGCCGGCTTGGGCAAAACCAGGTTCCTCGACCAGGCTGCGGCCTCCGCGCACCGAGCCGGGCTCCCGGTCGTGACGGCGCGGGCGTCCACCCTCGAGCGAGAGTGGCCACTCGCCCTGGCTCGCCAGCTCCTCGACGTGGCGGGCGCGTCGCCGGACACGGAGGTGACCGCGCAGCTCCTCGCCGGTAGGCTGGAGCGAGGATGGTCGGAGCCAACCCTGGTGACCATCGACGATCTCCACTGGTCCGACCCCGAATCCCTCGGGGTGCTCAGCCACCTGCTGCACCGGACCGGTGCGATCCCGGTCGCGCTGATTGCCTCCCTCCGGCCCTGGCCGGGAAGCGCCGCCGACCTCTGCGCCGAGCTCGCGCGTGACCGCCTCGCGGACACCATCCGCCTCGAGCCCCTCTCCTTGCCCCAGGCCTCGCAACTCCTCCGCGAGCGGACCGGGGGGGTGAGCCACTCCGTGGCGGAGACACTCTGGCGCCGCTGCGGTGGCAACCCCCTACTGCTCGTCGACGCGGCCGCCGGGTGGGGCCAGCCGGTTGGCCAGGAGGCCGGTGAGCCCACGGTGCGGCTCTCGGACCAGACGGTCCGCTCCCTGCTGGCCGGCCTCGAGCCCGACGCGGTCCGCTGCGCCCAGGCGACCACCGTGTTCGGCGGACCCTTCAGCCCCGAGATGGCCGCGGAGGTCGCGCAGCTCGGCGGCCGCGGCGGCGACCGCGCCCTGGACGCCCTCTGTCAGGCCGGGGTGCTCCGCGAGCTCCCCGATCTCTCGCTGGATTTCGCTCAGCCGCTGCTGCGCGAGGCCCTCTACCCGGGTATCTCGCTGCCGATGCGACGCCGGTACCACGCCCGGGCGTTCACCGCCCTGGCCCGGCGCGGCCACGCAGCGGGTGCCGCCGACCACGCCCCCCTGGCGGACCTCTCCGAGATCGGCGATGCGGTGGCGGTCGTCAGCAGGGCTGCCACCCGGGCTCTCGAGGGTGGGTCGAGCGCCGATGCGGCGCGCCACTTCCGCGCTGCCGTCGAGCTCGCCGGAGAGGCCGCGAGCTTCGACCTGCGGGTGTCCCTCGCCCAGGCACTGCTGCTCTCCGGGCGGCCGGTGGCCGCCGGTAGCGTCCTGGAGCGGCTGCACCGGCACGGCGAGATACCCGACCAGCCGGCGGCACGGGCTCAGGTGCTCGTGGACCTGGCCGACGCCTGCTCGGCGGCTGGACGGCGGACGAGCGCCTCCCGTCACTACCTGGAGGCCGGGGAGGCGGCCGGCGTGGCGGCGCCGGACCTCGCCGCCCGGGCGCTCCTCAGCCATGCGCTCGTCGGCTGGCAGCTGGAGGGCCTTCCCACCGCGGTCACGGCGATCCAGAGGGCCCGGCCCCTCTGCCGGCCGGACGACCCACGGCTGGCCGCGGTCGATGCGTACATCGCGACCCTGGCCGGAAGCCCCCCGGCCTCCCTCGACCAGGACGATCCCGCCTGGCGGGGGCTCGAGGACCCGCGGCGCCGTCCCGACGCACTGGCCACGCCGCTCGGGAGTGCGGAGCTCTTCGGCGAGGTGGCGATCTGCGTGGGTCGGGCGGTCGACGCCGAGAGGTTCCTCAAGGTGATGGTGACCATCGCCCGGCATGAGGGGTCGCTGCTGACCGCGGCCCGGCTCGCCACCACCCGGGCTGACGCCCTGCTGCGCCAGGGACTGCTGGAGGAGGCGGAGACCCAGGCCGCCGCGGCCGAGAGGGCCTCCGAAGGAGCTCCCGGGGTGCAGGCGCTCGCCGCCGCGGTTCGAGCCGAGATCCTCTTCCAGCGCGGCGCCCGCGCCGCCAGCGAGGACGCCTGCGCGCAGGCCCTGAGCGCCACCCGAGGCGGCGAGGAGCCTCTCGCGGCCCTCTGGGTGATGGACGTCCGCGGCCAGCACCAGCTCCAGGATGCCGAGCCGGCCCGAGCGTCGGCGCTGTACGGGGAGCTCGAGAAGTCGGCGGAGCGCCTCGGCCTCGCCGAGCCCTGCGTCCTCCCCTGGGCAGCACACGCGATTACCGCCCACGTGGCCTCCGGCGACATCGCCCACGCCACCTGTCTCACCCGGTGGCTGGAGGACGTCTCCGCCCGCCTCCCGTGCACCTGGCCGCGGGTGGCCACGGCGCAGGGTCGGGCGATGCTGGCGGAGCAGGCGGGAGACCTGCCGGCGGCTGAGGCGGAGCTCCGTGCCGGTATCGAGCTCGCCCTGCTCGCTGGCCTCGAGCTCGATCGTGTCGCCCTCCTGCTCGCACTCGGGCGCCTCCTCCGGCGCGCGCGCCGGCCCTGCGAGGCGAGGGGCCCGCTGGCGCACGGGCTGGACGCCGCCGAGCAGGCGGGGGCCGGTCTCCTGGTGGCGGATTTCCGCGACGAGTTGAGGGCGGCCGGGGGTCGCCGCGTGCGCCGGTTCACCGCGGGCGCGGAGCTGACCGCGCAGGAGCGCCGGGTCGCGGACCTCGCCGCGTGTGGGCGTACCAACCGGCAGATCGCCGCATCCCTCTCGGTGACGGTGAACACCGTCGAGACCCATCTGCAGCGTGCCTACGAGAAGCTTGGCGTCCGGTCTCGGACGCAGCTGGCGGCGATCGCACGAGCCCACCAGGACGCCGGGGACCAGGGAAACCCGTGACCCCCCGTCATATCCACGCCGTCGGCTCCCACAGCACCCGCGACGATCTCCGGCAGTCACCCGGGATGATCTGACCCGCGGGCACGGCTGTCGCGGCGCGAGTGAGCCGCGCGGTCCCAGACCGGGCGGCCGATCGCCGGCGGGCCGCCCCGGGTCACGGCTATCCCTGACGACAGTGCCAACGCCCAGGTCCTAGGCTGCTGTCCCTCAGCAACCAGGCGAAGGTGGTGGCGGTGACCGGCTGCGTGCCCACTTCAGACCACGTGGCAACAAACGACGTGGCAACTTGCTGGGCTGGTCCCTGCGGAGAGAGCGCCTTCGAACGCGTGCTGATGAGCCACCAGCGTTCACTGCGGGGGATGTGCTGGAACTACCTGCGCGATAGCGAGGCGGTGGAGGACGTCCTCCAGGACACCTTCTGCCAGGTGCTGGAGCGGGCCCCGGCCATCGGCGGCGACCGCGACGTCGGCGCCTGGATGCATCGGGTCGCCGCCAATCTCTGCATCGACGAGCTGCGGCGGCGGGCGCGCCGTGCCCGAGCCCACGTGGGCGGCGAGATGGCCGAGGCCGCCATGCGCGCAGTCGCCGACCTGGACCCCAGCGTTCACCCGGAGACGGCTCTGGAATCGGACGCGACTCGACAGTCGATACGCGCCGCGATCCGGGCGCTGCCCGTCCGGCAGCGCGAGGTGCTGATCCGGCGCGATGTGATGGGCGATTCGGAGGCCCAGGTGGCGGCATCTCTGGGCATCTCCACCGGATCCGTCCAGGGTCTGCTGCATCGTGCCCGGCGGAGCTTTCGCACGGCCTACGTGATGCGCGAGGCGGGTTCGCTCCCGGTCGCGTGCCGGGAGGCCACCTTCGTGTACCAGAACCTGCGCCTGGCGTCACTCCGCAAGGACCGTCTGCGGCTCATCGAACGCCACCTCGCCCGATGCCCCGGATGCGCAGCCCGATCCGGCGCCAGGGTCCGCCGCGGCGGCGGCGGAGCGCCGGAGGGCGTGGCTGCCTGATCGACTCCTCACCCGGCCGGTGAGACCCGGGTCGCCGGGCTGCGCCATGCGCGCAGGCGGCGGAGCGGTGCCATCAGCAGCGCCTCGGGACTGCCCGCCGCGGGGCTGCCGGAGGACCGGATGGTGCGCCGCTCCACGGTGACGAAGAGGCCCCACGCCACGGCGACGATCAGCGGGATCAGTAGGATCGCACCCATGAAGGCCAGGCGCGGCGAGCTGCCATGCGAGAGGAAGAGGTAGGCGGCCGCCCCGATCAGAGGCTGATGCACCAGGTAGAGGCTGTAGGACATCACCCCCAGCGCCGCCAGCGGTCGCCAGGCGAAGAGCCGCGCGACCGGGTTGTTGCGCGCCACCACCAGGCTCAGCAGAAGGAAGAAGACGACCCCGAAGGCCACGTGCTCGAGCGGGTCTCCCAGCTCGTGGAGCGCGACCGCAACCGGGACCATGAGCAGCAGCCCCCAGCCCAGCCGTGAGGCGACCCAGCCGATTCGACCCGACACGTACAGCTCGGCCGCGACCATCCCGAAGGCGAACTCCGCCCAGCGACCGGGAAGGAGGTTGATCAGAACGGCCGTCGCCATCAGGGAGTTGCCCGGGATCACCTGGGTATCGATCAGCAGCTGCAGACCGATCCGGTAGACGACGTTCAGGGCGACCACCGCCAGCACCGTCCGAGCCAATCCGAATCGGCGGATCCCGATGACCAGGAGCGGAAGGGCGAGGTAGAGCTGCCACTCGAGCGCCAGCGACCAGTACGAACCGTTGATGCCGTAGAAGGTGCTGGGGAAGAGCGACTCGGTCATGGTCAGATGGGCCACGGTCTGCGCCGCCAGCTCAGCGCCGCTGTACTGGTACAGCCCCCAGTGGCCCGCGGCAAGGGGCGTCAGTACCACCAGCAGGACGAGCGTCACGTAGTAGGTGGGGAGCAGTCGGAGGGCGCGACGGCGCAGGAAGCTGCGCACCCGGATCTGGTGGCCCGCCCGGACCACGGGCAGGTAAAGACAGAAGCCGCTCAGCGCCAGGAAGAGGCTGACCCCGATGGACCCGCTGGTGACCAGCAGTGACAGGGGCCCGAGCGAGGCTCCGGTTGCCGACCAGGCGTGGAACACCAGCACCCAGAGGGCCGCCAGCGCGCGCAGCCCGTCGACACCATCGAGGCGGCGGCCCGATGCCGCCGGCCTGCTCGCCACCGGCGCCGGGATGACGGCGACGGGGGCGGGCTCGGGCTCGGGCGGTTCGACGGTCGGCTCCGGCAGCTCCACCAGTTCGACGGTTGGCTCCGGTAGCTTCACCAGTTCGACGGTCGGCTCCGGTAGCTTCACCAGTTCGACGGTCGCCTCTGACAACTCGGCCGATTCGACGGTCGCCTGTGGCAGTTCGGGCACCTCGACGGCGGGCCCGGTCAGCTCGGCCGGCTTCACGCTCATGCTCACCGTCTCAGCCGAGCACGGTCCGATGCTCCGCCTCGATGGCCCCGTCCTCCCCGCCCGACGCCATCGGGGCACCCAATGCCGGCACCGGTGTCCGCACCCCGACCAGCCGGAGCCCCACCGCCATCGGCATCAGGACCACGACCAGCCAGGCGGCACAGACGGCGTAGCGGAGGGCCAGTCGCTTCGGCTCCTGAGCCAGGCGGTACAGCCACTCGAGGCCGCTGCGCCGAGCCCACTCCGGAGCGCGTTGGAAACGCCCGGCCAGGATGTCGAAGGTGCAACCCACCCCCATCGCCACCGACACCGGCAGGCGATTGCGATTCGCCGCGATCCAGAGGTCCTGCTTGGGGTGGCCCAGGGCGACCAGGAGGATGTCGGCCCGGGCGTCTCGAATCCGGCGGATGATCTCGTCGTCCAGGCTGCTCTCCGGCCCGGTGACCGGCGGCTCGAAGGTCCCGGCGATCTCCAGTCGGGGGTGACACCTGGTCAGCTCGGCCGCCGCCTGGGCCGCCGCACCGTCCCTGCCGCCGAGGAGGAAGATCCGGGCTCCCCTGCGCTCGGCGAGTGACGCCAGCGCGGGGACCAGGTCCGTCCCGCACACCCTGCCCTCCAGCGGAAGGCCACGGAGGCGCGACAGCCACACCACGGGGGCGCCGTCGGCGACGTTGAGGCCCGCCTCGCGGAGAACGCGGTGGACCTCCCGATGGCAGTGCGCCGTCACCAGGAATTGGAGATTGACCGTGCAGACCTGGAGCGCCGGCCTCGAGCCGACCGCGGCCATGATCCGTTCCCCGGCCTGACACCCGTCGACGCGATCGAGGGGCACCCCGCAGACGTCGACCCGACTCGCCGAGCACGCGATGGCGCGGTGCAGCGGGTCCCGGTGCCGTGGTGCAGCGGCGGAGCGACGGTGGCTCGCCTCCCCCGGACGCTCGGTCCGCTGCCACCGGTCCGCCCGCAGCCCTCGGGTCATCCGCAGGTAGGTGCCCAGCTTCGCGACCAGGAAGCGGGGGGTCGAGAGCAGGGCGAGGAAGGCCGATCGGGGCGCCCGCGCCGCCAGCAGGCCGACCACAACGTAGGCGGCGAGCATGGCCATCCCCGCGGCCCAGATCAGCAGGGTCCAGAGCGGCACGACGCCCGTGACCACGCCGGCCAGGCTGATGCCGCCGCCCGCAAGGCTCATGAGCGCCAGCAATCCCAGGGGAGGCATCGCCAGCTCGACGGCGGCGTCGAGCGTCAGGAAACGCCCCGTCGTCAGGGTCTCGGCCAGGAGCCGCGGCAGGCGGGTGCGCACCACGTGGAGCCGTCCCCCCTCCCAGCGCATCCGCTGGGTGCCGGCGGCACGGCCCAGGCCCGGGGCTGGACCTCGCACCACAGCCCGAGGGGCGAAGCTCGGCCCGATCCCGGCGAGGCGCAGATCGGTGGAGTACTCCAGGTCCTCCGCCCCGGTGAAGGCGTTCCAGGGCACGTGCTCGAGCAGCGACCGGCCCAGCAGCATCCCGTTGCCGACCAGCGAGCAGGGCAGTCCCAGGGCGGCTCGACCCCGGAAGCGGGTGCGGTGGAAGAGGAGGAACGCCGCCTGGCGGAGGGCGATGGCGGGGCCCGAGCCATCGTCGAGCACCAGGTACTCCCCCTGGACAGCGTCGGCCCCCGCCGTCAGGGCCGCCTCGAGCCCGCCCAGCAGTCCGGGCTCGGCCTGCGAGTCGGCGTCGACGACGGCGATGGCGTCCACCGGCTGGGTCTCGTCCACCAGCCGGTCGATCGCCCAGCGGAGCGCCCGCCCCTTGCCACGAAGGTCGGGCTCGTCACGCACCATCACCTCCGCTCCGGCGGCGCGCGCCACCTCCACAGTGGCGTCGGTGCAGTTGTCGGCGACGACCACGATGCGGATCAGCTGCGCCGGGTACTCCTGGGCGCGCAGGGAGGCGAGGCAGCGGGGAAGCAGCTCGACCTCGTTGTGAGCCGGGACCAGGACCGCGATCCGATGGTTGCCGCATCGGAGGCCCGAGCTGCGCGGCGGCGCGAAGGCGGCGACGGCCAGGATCACGAGGAGCAGCGGGGCGACGCAGGCCAGCGCGCCCAGTGCGGCGAGCAGCAGCGTGCCCCACGATGCGGCGCCCACGTGCGTACCTCCTCAAGCTGCCCGTGATGCAACGTATGGACGTATCGCCGCGGAGGGAATGGGCCATTGCGGGGAGGGGGCCGCGTCCACCCGCTCGGCGGCAGGCCAGTCCCCCGCCAGTCCGGGACTTCCGCCCAGAGGGCGTCGCGCGCACCGGCGCCGAGCTCTCAGCTCCCGGCGAGAGGCGTGGGTGGCGACCCGGGGTGGCGACCGCCGGCCGCCAGCGCTGCACCGTGACCCACGAGGTCGACCGCCGGCATCTCGGCGATGCCGAACGTCACCGAGGTGCCACCCCGGGACGCGGCGAAGCCGCGCGGCGAAGGTGCCACCGTCCATCCCTGAGCGCGGGCGTCGCGGTCGCTGAAGAGCCGCCGCAGCTGAGCGAGCATCCCTCGGGCCTCACCCCAGGGCAGGTCACCGGTGAGCTCCACGCGCTCACCCACCGCGGTGACCATTTGCAGAACGTACCGGCGGGTCGGCCGACGGGCGGCGCTCATGGGCCCTCGAGAGCGGGGGTGTCGGGCTTCCGCGCCGGCCGCGAGCGGGGGCGCGGCGAGCTCGGCGTGCAGCGAGCCGGGGTCGCCCGGCACGGAGGAGGCTGCGCACCGCTCTCCCCTCGACCGCGTCTCATCCATTCGGCCTCCATGCGTGCGCTTCCCCAACCGTGGCGAGCCGAGAGTAGAGACGGACCGCTGGCCGGGGAATGGGAATCTCCGCACTCTACGACCCCAGCACCCAGACGGCCTCCCGGCTGTTCCCCGGTTCCCCGGGACCAGCGCCCAGGGGCCTTCGTCGCCTGCCTCCGCACACCTGCCGGGGTTCGTCACCGCCCGCGACGGTGGAGTGCCCTTGATCAGATCCGCGATGGGGCGTGTCGTCCCTTCCGGGGGCGCTGCCTCACGGGCGCACCGCCCCTGCTCGCGCGGCGGCGTGCGCGCGCTTGGAGGTCACCAGCGCCGCCAGCGCGCTGACGTTGGAGAGATTCTCGGCGACGATGTCGTCGTCGCCGAAGTCGATCTCGTAACGCTCGGCGAGGTGATCGAGCAGGCACGCGATCGACAGCGAGTCGAGCTGTCCGGTTGCCAGCGGGTCGCCGCAGCAGCGCACCCGCCCGAGCAGCTCGCCCACGATGAAGTCGGTGATCTCGTTCTCGACGGTCACCCGAGCCCCCGTCTGCGGTCGCCCGACACCGCCTCAGCTCGACCCCCGTCTGCCACGGTTGCGGCGGCGGCCACCGCCGCGGGCTGGAGCAGGCGGTCGACCCATCTCGTCACCGCCCGCACCACGTCCGCAGCTCCCGGGAGCGACGATCCCCCCGTGGAGGTTCCCCCGACGACCTCGAGCTCGCAGTCAGCCTCCGGCCCGAGCCGATCGCCCAGCCGGCGCAGCTCGGCGGTGACCGGATCGGCCTCGGCCCCGAGGACCCAGAGGGGAACCCGCGCGGCAATCTCACGGAGCATCGCCTCGGAGCCGCCCAGGGCCCGGTAGGCGCTCGCCGGCCAGATCGTCACGAGGCGCGGATCCGGCGGGCCGTACCGAACACGGAACATCAGCCGCCGCGGCAGCCGCCAGACCCACCTGGCGAGGGGCCGCGCCCGCCACCCGCGCTGCCGCCGGGCGGGACCGGGGGCGGGGGGCTCTGGGATGAGGAAGAGGCCGACCCCGGACACGCCGCGGCCCGCGTGCACCTCCCGGTACGCCGGGAGCAGACCGGCACATTCGGCGACCAGGACCGGGTTCCGTTCCCCACAGCGGCGGCGGAACCACTCGATGGTCTCGGCGGTCGACTCCTCCCAGCTGCTCATCCGGCAGAGGTGACTCTCGCCGCTGCCCGGGTAGTCGAGGCGGAGGCTGGACACGCCCACTGCGGCGAGCGACGAGGCGAGCCGGGCGAACACCTGGTTCAGCCCCGAACGGGTGCTGCCCAGGGCCCCGGGGAGGATCACCGCGGCCCCCCGGGGCGGGCCCGAGGGTGAGGTGACCATGGCGCCGACCACGCCGCCCGAGGTCTCGATCAGCACCGGGAGGATGTCCATCGGCTCACCGCCAGCCCGAGCTTGCGCTCAGAAACCCGAGCGCCCGGTGGCGCAGGGGGCGATGGTCGCCTCCGGGCGGGCGCAGCCAGCTCCCCGGAACGGTGACCTCGAGGACGTTGCCGGGCAGCGGGTCGGATGGCGGAACCGCGTAGCGGACCACCCCGACCGGGCGGCTCAGGGTGCCGAGAGCGGCATGGACGCGCGCGCCCACCCCCGGCTGACCCAGGCCGGCGGGGATCTCGGCCCGGAAGCCCCACCCCGGGTGCGGATCTCCCCTGACCAGGTTCAGACGGGCCGCCCGCGCCACCTGGTCGAAGTACGCCTGGAGGTCCAGCTCCGGCTGCACCAGCACGACCGCGGCGGCGTCGCCGGAATCGGCGGCGAGCGCCGCCACCACCGCTCCCAGGCGGACGCCGGCCAGAGACCACGGGATGGTCGGGAAGCGCCGCCGGCTCGCGGCCAGCACCTCCAGGCCGATCTCGACGAGCCGGTCGAGGTCCGGCGCGCCGCCGCCCCCCTCGCTGTCCTCGTTGCCGGGCCATTGGACCAGGACGCCACACCCCCCGCGGTGGGCGGCCCCCAGGGCCAACCGGTGGCACCACTCCAGGAGCAGGCGGCCGTCGCGCCCCCAGTGGGGCAGGACCACCACGCCCGCGGCGGGCGTCCGTGCGGCGTAGAGGGAGGCGTACAGCCGGTCTGGTCCGGAGTGGATCCAGCCCACCTCGCGGAGGTACTCCCTCCCCCGGCTCCGACAGACCACCGAGCCACCGGTGGCCGTCTCGAGCACGGGATCGCCGCGATGCAGCGCAGGGGTGCCGGCCTCGGCGGCGGCACCGGACCTCATACCGGCTGGCACGGACAGCATCTCCCCCGGGCGGGTGCCGACCACGCCCGGAATGGCGATCTGGATCTCTCGACGTTCGGAGCTTATGGTCGAGAGACGAGGGGTGCGATCAGCGGAATGGCACCCGAGGTGGGTGCAGCGCCCGGCGGCCTGGGCTCCTGTCCCCCTCTGGTCCGCGCCTACCGCGCTGTCGTCGCGGGGCGCGGGAGGGCCTCGGCCAGGCCGTCCCAGAGCCGGGTCAGCACCCGGATCCCGGCGTGGAACTGGGTGAGCTCGAACTTCTCGTTGGGCGCGTGGATGCGGTCGTCGGGAAGCCCGAATCCGGCCAGCACGGTGGGCATGCCGAGCATCCTGTCGAACATCTCGACCGGGTGGATCGAGCCCCCCTCCCGGGTGTAGTACGGCTCGACCCCGAAGACCTCGCGCATCGCCTCCGCGGCCGCCCAGACCCCCGGGTGATCGGTGGGCGTGACCACCGGGTGGTTGGCCGATCCGGCGGTGACCGAGACCCTGACCGCCGGCGGGGTGGCCGCCTCGATGGCCGCGCGCACCCGGGCCACGATGTCCTGCGGCCGCTGCCGGGGGACCAGCCGGCAGGTGACCTTGGCACCGGCCCGGGCCGGGATGATCGTCTTCGGTCCGGGACCCTGGTAGCCGCCCCAGATCCCGTTGATCTCCAGGGTGGGGCGGACGCTGCGGCGCTCGGTGGTGGTGTAGCCCTTCTCGCCGAAGGTGGCCGGAACTCCCCCGGCCAGCTCACGGTAGGCGGCCTCGTCGAAGGGGACGGCGGCGACCTGGGCCCGCTCCTCGCGGCTCAGCTCCACCACCTCGTCGTAGAAGCCCGGGACGGTGACCCGCCCCGTCTCCGGGTCGCGCAGCGAGGCGAGGATCCGGGCGAGGGCCTCCAGCGGGTTGAGCACCGTGCCCCCGAACTCGCCGGAGTGGAGATCGACCGAGGGCCCGGTCACCTCCACCTCGAGGTCGACCATGCCGCGCAGACCGACGCAGATCGAGGGCTGGCCACGACCGTGCATGGCGGTGTCGGAGACGACGCAGAGGTCGGCCGCCAGGCGGGCGGATTCCCGGCGGATCAGCTCCTCGAAGTGGAGCGATCCCACCTCCTCCTCACCCTCCACGATCAGCTTGAGATTGAGGGGCAGCTCGCCACGGGTGCGCAGATGGGCCTCGACCGCCTTGACCTGCATCCAGACCTGGCCCTTGTCGTCGGCGCAGCCGCGGCAGTGGAGCACGCCATCGACGATCCGCGGCTCGAAGGGTGGCGAGGTCCATTCGTCGAGCGGGTCCACGGGCTGGACGTCGTGGTGCCCGTAGATGAGGGCGGTCGGCAGCGCCGGGTCGACGATCCGCTCCGCGTAGACCGCCGGGTTGCCGCCGGTCTCGATCAGCTCCGCGGTCGCGAAGCCGGCCTCGAGGGCCGCCCGCGCGAGGTGCTCGGCGCTGCGCCGGACGTCGCCGGCGTGGGCGGGGTCGGCCGAGATCGAGGGGATCCGGCAGAATTCGACCAATTCATCGACGAAGCGGGCCGCGTGCGCGTCGCAGTAGGCATCGAGATCGTGAGCGCTCATGGCCGAGAGCGTAGCGCGCCGGCACTGCTCTTCTCCATCTGGCGAGCACAGCGGGCCCCGCTGGTGTAGCCTTCGCGGCGACTGTCCCTCACCCCCACTCAACGTCGCAGCAGGAGGTTCGTCCGATGGCGCTTCAGGCAGATGCCCCCGGGTCCGAGGGCCTTCGGCCGAAGGGGCCGGCGGCTCTGAGTGAGCGCCCCTCCGACACGTATCTCGTCGCTGTGCCCCCGCCGCCCCCCGTGGAAGGCGACGTGGTGGAGTTGATCGGCCACCCGATGTCCCCGCCGCGGTTCGCCACGCGCACCGCGATCGACAACGCCGTCGAGTCGGCGGTCCTCCCCCATCAGCTCCACGAGATCGACCAGGTGGTGGAGATCGCCCGGCTCGGTGAGCTGCTGGTCGAGAAGGACGCGAGGATCGCCCTCCTCGAGCGCGGTCTGGCCGACTGGCGCGAGCGGGCGCGGCTCGAGATGGAGGCCCACGCCGGCGCTGAGCGGCTCGCCTTCGAGCGCGAGCGCGACCTGGTCGGGGTGATCCACCAGCAGATCGCGGCCATCGAGAGCGCCGAGGAGAGCACCCAGCAGGCCTTCACCCAGGCCGACGAGCTGCGGACGCGGGTCGACGAACAGACCGCCCTGGTCGAGTCCGCCCAGCAGAGCACCATGGTCGCGCTGGCCCGGATGCAGGAGCTCCAGGTGCGGATCGACGAGCTCGAGGACCGGCTGCGCCAGCGGGCGCGCCACTGGTGGAGCCGGCGCTCCGCTTGAGGCGTCCGACTCAGCCCACGCGCTGAAGGGATCCTTCGAAGGTCGGCTCACGTCGCGTCCGGCGTTGCCTCGCGTCCGGCGTCACCTCGCGTCCGGCGTCACCTCCCGTCCGAGGTGGAGCGCGACCAGTGAATCCCGAGCACCACCGCGGCGGTTCTCGGCCGGCTCGGGCAACCGATACTTGGACGGTGGCCCACGTGCTCTGCCCCACCCTCGTGGGACGCGACCGCGAGATGGCAGAGCTTCGCGCCCGGGTGGCGGCAGGCGTTCGCGGCGAGGGCGGGCTGGTGCTGGTGAGCGGCCCAGCGGGCGTGGGCAAGTCCCGGCTGGTGCTGGAGCTCGCGGGAGAGGCGCGAGCCCGAGGGCTCACCGTGCTGGTGGGCAGGGCAACCTCGTCCGAGGTGCCCGCTCCGTACCGGCCGCTCTCCGACGCTCTGCGCCCCATCTCACCGTCGAGCCTCCCGGAGGGTCCGGACCTTCACGGATTCGAGGGGGTGCTCGGCCGCCTCGCGCCGCAGTGGGGTGCGGGCCGTGTCACGGCGCCCGAACCCTCGCCCGTCGTGATCGGCGAAGCCCTCCTGCGCCTGCTCCACACCCTCGCCGGGCCCACCGCCTGCCTGCTGATGATCGAGGACCTGCAGTGGGCCGACCCCGAGACCGTGGCGGTGGTCGAGTATCTCGCCGACCACGCGACCCGCCTCCCGGTCCTCTGCGTCGCGTCGCTGCGTGACGATGCGGACGTTCGGGCCGTGCACGACGCGACCCGGCTGGAGGCGCGCCGGGCGGCCGAGGTCATCCGGCTGGGGCCGCTCACCGTCACCGATGTGGCGGCCATGACCCGCGCCTGCCTCGCCACCGACGCCGTCCCCGCTGAGGTCGAAGGCCTGCTCCGAGACTCGGCGGAGGGGGTCCCCTTCTTCGTCGAGGAGCTGCTGGCCGCCCTCGTCACCGACGGGGCGTTGACACGGATCGACGGAGCATGGACGAGCACGGGCCCGCTGCGACCCCGTGTGCCCCCGAGCTTCATCCAGTCGGTTCGGGATCGCCTCGGTGAGACCGGGCCCGACGGCAGGCGCCTGCTCGGATGCGCGGCTCTGCTCGGCCGGCAGTTCGACTGGCGGCTCGCCTGCGGCGCCGCCGGGCTCACCCCGACGGCCGCCCATGACCTGCTCACCCGGGCGGTGGCGCTGCAGCTGCTGGCCGTCCAGCAGACGGCGTTCACCTTTCGCCACGCCCTGACCCTGGAGGCCATCCTGGAGGAGCTCCTGCCCAGCGAGCGCGCCACCCTGGCGACCCGCTGCCTCGAGGAGGTCGAATCGGCCGCCGGCGGCGCCGGCGACTGGCGGCACCTGGCCGCCGACCTCGCCGAGATCTCGGGCGACGCGAACCGCGCCGCGGCGCATCTCATCGCGGCAGGAGGAGGGGCGCTGCGCCGGGGGGCGCTGGCGACCGCGCGGGCCGCCCTGACCCGGGCCGCCTCCCTGAGCACCGATGCGGAGGTCCGCGCCGGCGCCGCGGAGCTCCTGGCTGAGACCACGGCGTCGTCCGGGGACCTGGCGGCGACGCGCGACGCCGTCAGCAAGCTGCTCGCGACCCTGGCGGAGCTGGACGCCCCCGCCGGGCGGCGCGGCCAGGCGCATCTGCTGCTGGCCCGGAGCGCGGTGGCGGCGGCCCAGTTCGACCTCGCGAGTGAGGAGATGGCGGAGGCTCGCCGGCTCGCCGCCTCCGCCGGAGACGCGGCGCTGGCGGCCCGGCTCAGCGCGGTGGCCGCCCAGGTTGCCATCGGTGAGGGCCGCCTGGGCGAGGCGGAGGCCCTGGCCTCGCGAGCGGCGGAGAGCGCCGACGCGACCGGCCAGCCCGAGGCACTCTGCGAGGCCCTCGAGGTCGCGGGGCGATGCGCCCGGACGCGCGACCTCGACCAGGCGGAGGCGATCGGGCGGCGGGCTGTGAGCGTGGCCGCGGACCACGGTCTGACCCTCTGGCGGATGCGTTCGACCTATCAGCTCGGGGTCGTCGATCTCTTCCGGTCGGGGGCCGTCGAGGTTCTCGAGCGGACCCGCGAGGACGCCGTCCGGCTCGGCGCGGTCGCGACCGTCGCCCACCTGGACCTGGAGATCAGCGCCGGGCTCGAGTTCCAGGGACGGTGGGAAGAGGCGCGCGAGCGGCTGCAGAACTGCATCGAAACGTCAGAGGTGCTGGGCCTCCGCACCCTGGAGGCCACCGCCCGCGTCTTCGTGGCGATCGTCGAGGCGGCGAGCGGGGCACGCCGCCGGATGGAGGCGGCCATCTCGAGGGCGATAGCGCTCGCCGGGAAGGATCCCGAGGTGGTCGGAGCCCTCTGGGGCGACGCACGGGCGATCGCCTCGCTCGCCGACGAGGACCGTGCCCGCGCCCGCAGGGACCTCCAGACCGCGGTGGACGCCTATGGCACCCGCCGGGCTGCGATCCCCCACCTGGCCGCGGCCCTGCTCGACGTCCTGGTCGCCATCGATGGCGGTGAGCCGGATCCGAGCGCGCGCTCCGGGGCGACCACCACCATGTGCCAGCCGAGCGGCTACCTCGCGTTTGCCGACGCCGTGCGCCTCGGCCGGGCTGGCCGGGTCGTCGAGGCGAGGGCGGCCGCCAGGTCCGGGGACGTTCAGCTGGGGCGGGCCCCCTGGTACCGCCATCTGATGCACCGGCTCTGCGCGGAGGCGGCCGGGGCTGACGGCTGGGGGGACCCGATCATCTGGCTCGCCGAGGCGGCGCGCTTCTACGACTCGAGGGGCAATGAGCGGCTGGCGGCCGCTTGCCGCGGATTGCTCCGCAAGAGCGGCGCGCCGGTGGCGCGCCCCACCCGGCGGACGCGCCGGCTGCCGGCTCTGCTTCGCGACGCCGGGGTGACCGGCCGGGAGGCCGAGGTGCTGGCCCTGGTCGGCGAGGGGCTCTCCAACCCCGAGATCGCCGAGCGGCTCTTTCTCTCGGTGCGCACCGTCGAGCACCACATCGGCTGGCTGCGCCGGAAGCTGGGTGTCGAGTCCCGAGCTCAGATGGTGGCCCGGGCCGTGGCGGCGGGCCCACCGGCCGAGTGATCGGGGGTCTCCCCCATCGGCCCGGTCCGCTGCGCACGCGCCGCCACCGGGACGGCGAAAGTGGGGGCTGGCACGGATGCGGGGAATCCAGCACGGGGCCAGAGTGCGGTTGTGCCCCCGAGGGCCCGATACCGATGGAGGACATCCGATGCTGGTCAGGAAGAATTTCAGCGAAGCCGATGAGGTCCACAGCGTCCCGCACGGGAGGCTCGAGATCGCGCATCTCCCCGGGCAGACCCTGGCCCGGGCAGTGCTCGAGCCCGGCTGGCGGTGGTCACAGGATATGAAGGCGATGGCGGGCACCGAGAGCTGCCAGATCTTGCACACCGCCTGCGTGATCTCGGGTCGCATGCACGTCCGGATGGACGACGGCACCGAGACCGACCTCGCCCCCGGGGACGCCCATTTCATCGGCGCGGGCCATGACGCCTGGGTGGTCGGCGACGAGCCGCTCATCGTCCTCGACATCATCGGCGCGGACACCCTCGCGGAGGTGACCGCGGGGACGGAGGCCTCCACGGCATCGGCGACCGCGTAGGCGGCCTGGCGGGGGCGGCGGGTCGCGGCCGGATGCCGGTCCGCCCGCTGCCCCCCGCACCGCCTGGGGCGCGGGGCCGACGGCCGATAGAGGGCCCGCCCTTACGCGCCGACCACGGCGTCGGTGAGGGCGTCGATCCCGGCCAGCCTGCCTGCCAGTGGGTCACTCAGCCCGTAGCGGGAGGCGAGGTGGGCGGGCGACGTGTAGCTGACCTTCGTCTGGTCGCCATCCGCCCAGACCAGCACCTTGAGGGGCAGGTCGAGGGCGGCGAGCGGCGCCGTCACCATCACCGGTGTCCCAGCCAGTGGGCTGCCGAAGATGACGACCTTGGTGGCGCGCAGCTCGAGCCCGACGGCCTCCGCCTCCCCGCTGTGGTCGATCACGGCGAAGACCTTCATCCCGCGCGCCTCGACCATCTGTACCAGGCGCGACACCGTCTCCGGCACCGACCGGGGGCTCAGCTTAGTGACCACGCCCGCGCCCTCCCCCGGGCTGGCGTGGGCGGCGAGCGGGCTGGGTTCGGAACTGTGCTCGGGCATTCCGTGCTCCTCGATCGACTGTGCCGCAGGCCGCGCGCAGCGGCACCCGCCGTCGAGGATAGCCGCCTCAGCCCGGCTGATCGCATAGGAACTCCGCCCAGGTCCTCTCCCCCACCGGCCCGGCGGGAGCCGGGATGGCGCCGCCCGCGGAGCGCGCGGGCGGCTCGGACCGGGATGGAGTGCGTCATGGGAACCGGGTCGCGCAGGGGCGTCGGGCCCCACCCGAGGGTGGGGCCCGACGCACCCAGGGTGCCGGTCAGGCGATGGTTCGACCTCTCACGGGAAGCTCAGCACGGCGACCGGGGTATCCGGGTTGGCGACCGTCGACGAGCCACCCGTATTGTCGATGACGTTGGTGATCCCCCCGTACCCGCTGGTCTTGTTGAGGAAGATGGTGAAGACGTCGTGGAGGCTGCCGGCCGGCAGCGTCTCGGGCACCTGGAATCCGTTGGCCGCGAAGATCTGCGGCGTCAGGCCCGGGATGTCGAAGAAGCTGTAGCTGCCCATGCCGTAGCCGGTGAAGGTCCTGACGCCCGAGGTCACCTCGAAGGCGGCGTAGCCGTCCACTCCCGGAGCCTCCATCCAGGCCGCCTGGCTGGGCGGGTCATACGGCATCTCGTTCTGGAAGAAGATGTCGGTGCCTCCCTGGCCACTCCAGATCACCTCGCAATTCTGGTAGTGGACGCGCCTGACAAGTTCTTGTAAGCGCTTACACACCCTTCAGAAGGGCTCCCGCGCTCGCTCGCTCTAGACTCGACGGGGATGGATGCTCGGGGCGAGACGGGTCGAACCGATCACGCCCTCGAGCACTCGGATGGTGAGCGCGGGGAGGCGGGAGATGAGCAGCACCACCCCTCTCGGCGCGGTGTGGCGGGGCGCGCTCAGCGGGGCGGCCGGCACCGCGGCGATGGATCTCTTCTTGTACGGGCGCCATCGGCTTCAGGGAGGCGGCCAGGACCTCATCTCCTGGGAGTTCGGCGGACCCAGCGAGTGGGATGAGGTGTCGGCCCCGGCGCAGGTTGGCAGGCGCCTCTTCGAGGGCTACACCCAGCGACCGCTGCCGGAGCGCCGGGCGCGGCTCACCAACAACGTGATGCACTGGGGCTACGGCATCGCCTGGGGGACGCTCTTCGGGATCATCGCCGGCTCGCTGCCGAAGGCCCGGGCCGGCGCGGGGCCGCTCTTCGGCGCCGCGGTCTGGGGCAGCGGCTACGTCCTCCTACCGGTCGCCGGCCTCTACAAGCCGATCTGGAAGTACCGCCCCGCCGAGCTGGCGCCGGATCTGGCCGCCCACCTCATCTACGGGGCGGCGACCGCGCTCTGCTTCCGTGCCAGCCGGGCGTCCGGCTCCTGACCTCTCCCCGACCGGCGAAACCCGGCTCCGCGAGAGCCGGCGGGTGCCTGCGACTGTCATGGCCCACTGGTGGTCTCGATCCCGCGCATCCCCACGACTCCGAGGGGAGGTCAAGGGAGCACCGCCATGAGCTCGCCCAGACCGGCCCCCACGTTCTCCACCGCTCCGTTCGGCAGATTCAGGAGATGGGCGATCTCGGTGTTGGGGTCGAACGTCCCCCTCACGGAGGTCGTGTTGGTGACGAACGCCAGGCTGGAGGGGCCGGCCCAGCCCATCGGCGCCATGAAGTCGAGGTCGTCACCGGGGACCGTGATGCTCTGCACGACAGCCCCGTCGGCGGTCTGAGCGACCGCGATGTCGTCGTTCCCGCCGGCGAGAGCGACGTAGCTGTCTCCGGGTGAGAACAGCACCGAGTTCACCTCACCGTCGGAGGTCCAGGGCCCCGGGACCACGGCATCATGACCGCTGTTCAGATTGAGGATGTTGGTGTCCCGGCCCGAGCCGTACGCAAGCAGGGAGCCGTCGGCGGTCACCAGGCCCGTGTAGGAACCCTCGAAGGGTTGGAGGTCATCGGCAACGGCCGCGGGAACGTCTCTGACCGTGATCGCTTCGGTTTCCAGGTTCAGTACGACGACCTCGACGCCGCTGAGCTGGCGACCGTTGAGGGTGGCGTCGGAGACCAGGAACGAGACCAGCTGCTCAGAGGGGTCGATGTTCTCCGCCTGGAAGAGGAAGCTTCCCGAGCTGGACAGCGGGCTGGCGGAGATGAGCTGGTCGATGGCCCCGGTCTCGAGCTCGATCTCGTCAAAGTCGACGGCCCCGTCCGCCGCGTCGATGGTGGCGAACAGGGTGTCGGGCCCGATGAGGAACACCCCGGGGGCACCGTCCACAACCGTGTCCAGGAGCTGGGTCAGGGACGCGGCGACCGTCTCCACGGTGCCGCCCTTCTCGAGCACCGAGTAGTCGTCCACCGCGACCCCCCCGCCTGCCGCCGGAATCTCATCGCTGGCGAGCAGGGCCGTCGACTCGCCGATGTAGTTGCTGGTGTCGGTGACCGGTTGATCGCAGGTGCTGGCGCTGTTGGTGCACTGGAACGAGCCGATCACCGTGCCGGAGGCGCTGGTGAAGGTCACCGTCGACGTGTAGTCGAGGTACGAGCCTGCCAGGTTCGCGAAGACGAAGGTGGGCACGGATGGCGAGGGCGCGGAGGGCGCCGATGCCGGCATCGACGTCTGCGCCGGTTGGGAGCCGCGCGACGGCGTCGGGCTGCTCGCGACCGCGGCCGAGGCGCACCCGGCGATGAGAACGACGACGCCCAGGGCTGCGACGACCCAGAGCCGGGCCCGCGCCCTGCCCACGGGAGCGGGCCTCACCCGGAACCTGCGGCGTGCCGCCGGATCACCGTGTGCTCGCCAGCGCCGCCGCGAGCTCCAGCCACTGGAAGCTGTCGTAGTAGTAGTCATTGGGACTGCCGTTCATCGGCGGGGGGCCGTAGGCGACAGTCCAATCGTCGACATTGATGGTGTCGCTGCCACTGGACGTGGCGTTCTCGTCGTCGAAACTGATGGTTCCGGTGCCCTGCAGGTTGACCGACGTGCCCGTGATCACGCCCGTATGGCCGTACACGTCGGAGGTCGACGGTCCCCACATGCTGATGATGTCCCCGGCCAGCGGAAGCTGAGCGGTTCCGGTGAGAGCGCTCACGCCGCTCCGCGCGGTCGACGGCGTCATCGGGAACCGCGGGAAGTTGGCGTGGAGGATCTCGGCGGCATTCCTGCCGTAGTCGATGTACTGCTCATCGCCGGCGATGCTCTGAAACGCGTCGTTGAAGTACCGCGTCACGTAGTCGACGCACTGGAAGCCCGGATACACACCCGGAATGGGACCGCAGGTGTACACGTCGTCGAACTCGGATCCGAGGTCATAGCCCGTAGTCGGCTGGCCGTTCCCGTTGTCCACGGTGCGCGTGGCACAGTACCCGGAGCCTGATGCGGCCTGTGCGTGCGCGACGGCGGGGTTTGCCAGGGCCGGACTGGAGAGCACGGCCGACGCACCGATGGCCAGCAGCGTGAGAGAGAGGTGCCGTCGTCTGCCGGCGACGTTCTGTCTGGACCGCCGTCGAGCCACCCGCAGCATGAACCCCTCAGGCTTCCCGTCTCGCCGCCTTCTCGGCCTCCGTCTCCCGCTCACCGGGATGTCCACATTCTGACCGTGGCGAACCGCGGGGTCCAGGGAGGGCGGCCTGCCCTCGACTCACCCACCGCCTGCCCGCGCCTCGTCGTTCCGAAGCCCACGGGCAATCCGCCGGGCCTCGCGCAACGGCTCCGGGGTGCGATGGCGGAAGAGCGCGAGGCGCGCCACCTCGAGCGCCACCTCCGGCGACGTCCCCCAGCCGGCGTGGACTGCGATGGGGCGTGCCCCGGTGGCGCTCCGGAGCTGGTATCCGACGACGGCGCCCCCGACACGCAGCTCGGCCACCGAGCCGCGCGCCTCCCCCGGCGACGGCCCCTGCGCGATCAGCGGCCGGTCGGTCACCCCGACGGTCGGCGTGCCGAGGCGGGCTCCGAGGTGGAGGGCGAGACCGCCTCCGCGCGGGTGGTCGCTCCCGGTGGCGTCCACGAGGAGGACGTCGGCCGCTGGCCGCAGGGCTCGCACCGCCGCCTCGAGGGCCGGACCCTCCCGGAGGGCGAGGAGGCCGGGGGTGTATCCCGCACCGGTCACCGAGCGCAGGGTGGCCCGCTCGACCACTACACCGCCCTGCGTGAGCACGGCGCCGAGCCAGATCGGCTCGCCGGCCTCGCCCGGGCCGGCGCCACCCCGCCGGTGGACGCAGAAGACGGCGCCGATGACCGGTTGCCGACCAGGCGGCGGCACCCAGAGGGGGGCGGTCTCCGCAACGGCCGCGAGGCGCCGCTGCAGTGCCTCCAGCTCCGAGGCGCTCTCCGGCCAGGAGACCCACGACAGCTCCACGGGTTCAACATTGGCACCCGCTCGGGTCCGACGCCGCCAGCGACCATAATCCGCACGAAGTGCCGCGCATCGTCTCGAGCCTGCCTCTCCCCGGACCCGCTGAGGAGTGGCTCCGGCAGCGGGGCGAGCTTGAGATCCTGGGCCGGATCCTGCCTCCCGACCGCTACCGGGAGGCCGTTCGGGGGGCGGCCGCGCTGCTCCCGTGGGCGGGAGACCGGGTCGACGAGCCCGCCCTGGATGCCGCAGGCCCCAGCCTCCAGGTGGTTTCCGCGTACGGGGTCGGGCTGGACCACGTGGACGTCCCGGCCTGCACTCGTCGGGGCATCTTCGTCGGGCACACCCCAAAGGTCGTCACCGATGCCACCGCCGACCTGGCGATGACCCTGCTGCTGGCGACCGCCCGCCGTGCGGTGGAGGCCGACCGGGAGGTCCGCGAGGGCCGCTTCTCAGGCTGGAAGCCCGACTACCTGCTGGGTCAGGAGGTGACCGGTGCGACCCTCGGAGTGATCGGCTTCGGCCGGATCGGGCAGGCGGTGGCGCGGCGCGCCGCCGGCGGCTTCTCGATGCGGATCCTGGCCCATGACGTCGGCGGGGTGCGGACGGAACCGGGAGTCGAGGCAGAGATGTGTGACCTGGACCGGCTCCTGGCTGAATCGGACTTCGTCACCTGCCACGTACCCCTGACACCGGAGACCCATCACCTCATCGGTGCGGCCCAGCTGGCTCGCATGCGCAGGACCGCGATCCTCATCAACACGTCGAGAGGCCCGGTCGTCGACGAGCAGGCGCTGGTCGACGCCCTTCAGCGCGGAGTGATCGCCGGGGCCGGGCTCGATGTCTTCGAAGACGAGCCGCGGCTGGCGCCGGGGCTGGCCGGCTGCGCCAACGCCGTGCTGCTGCCCCATATCGGCACCGCCACCTGGAAGACGCGGGCGGCAATGGGTGAGCTGGCCGCCCGCAACATCCTGGAGGTTCTTGACGGCCGCGCTCCGCTCGCCTGGGCCAATCCGGAAGTCTCTCGCCGCGTTTGACCCGCAGCCTGGATCGTCCCGGCACGGCCCGCTGACCAAAGCCGGTCCGGAGTGCCGGCCCCGCCCGAGCTGAAGGGCATCGCGCGCTGCAACCCGTCAACCCATTCCCGCGGGCGGGACCCCGGAGGCGCTTGGCCCCGGGCGCGGGCCTCCCTATAATGGTGCATACAACGCGCCAGAGGTTCACTAGATGAAACCGTGGTGACCCGCACCCTGAGCCGTGGCCTCGACATCCTGGAGGTGCTGGTGCACGGAGGCGACGACGGACTCGGTCCCTCCGCGATCGCCCAGCAAACCGACCTGGACAAGGCCACCGTGACGCGCCTGCTCCGAACCCTCGTGGAGGCCGGCTACGTGACCCAGGACGAGAGGACCCGGCGATATCGCCTCACCGGCAAGATCCTGTGGCTAGCCCATTCCGTCACCACCCGCCTCGATCTGCGGAACGTCGCTCGCCCCTACCTGAGGGCGCTGAGGGACGAGCTCGGTGAGACCGTTCACCTGGCCGTGCTCGACGATCTGCGAGTCGTCTATGTCGACAAGCTGGAGGGCGACCACAGCCTCCAGCTGGTCTCCGCCGTCGGGCAGACCATGCCACTGCACTCGACCTCTCTGGGCAAGGCCATTCTCGCTGCCCTCCCCGAGGAGGAGCGCGAGGGGAAGTACGCACGGATGGACTTCCTGCCGCGGACCGAGAGGACGATCCGCGACCTGGCCACGTTTCGGGAGGAGATCCGGCGGACGCAGCGCCGCGGCTACTCCACCGACGACCGCGAGAACGAGCCGTTGGGGGCATGTGTCGGGGCCGCGATCATCAACGCCGAGGGGCGCCCGGTCGGGGCGATCAGCGTCTCCGGACCATCCTTCCGCCTCCACGACCGCTTTCAGCACTGCGGCGAACGGGTCCGCGCCGCGGCCAGAGCGGTGGCCCGGGAGCTCGGCGCCGATCCCAACGAGCCGGGTGAGGTTGGCCAGCGCGAGATCCGCGAGGCGACCTGATGGGCGGCGGGGAGATCCACTCGAAGCTGTCCGGTGTGTTCGCACCGATGTGCACACCCTTCGCTCCGAACGAGGATGTCGACCATGACGCGCTCCGCTTCAACCTCGCGCGCTACGCGGAGAGTGGGATCCGCGGCTACCTGGCACTGGGGTCGAACGGCGAGAACCGGAGCCTGGCGGAAGACGAGAGGCTGAGCGTCCTCGAGGACGTCGTGCGCCACAAGGGCCGTGGGCAGGTGGTCCTGGCCGGCGCGGCGTATGACGGACAGCGGGAGGCGGAGCGCTTCCTCGACGCCGCCGCGGATCTGGGCGCCGACTTCGGGCTCGTCCTCGCACCGGGCTACTTCCGGAGACAGATGACGGACGAGGTGCTCTACCGGTACTTCTCCTCGCTGGCCGAGCACGCGCAAATCCCGCTGCTCCTCTACAACGCGCCGGGTTTCTGCGGCATCACCCTGAGCCCGGCTCTGGTCGGACGCCTGGCGGCCCATCCCAACATCGTCGGTATGAAGGACAGCGCGTCGAGGGGTATCGAGAGCTTCCTCCCTCTTCAGAGCCGCTCATTCCAGGTCCTGGCAGGCTCGGCCAACTTCCTCTTCCCGGCAATGATGGGTGGCTCGCCCGGCGGCACGGTGTCACTCGCCAACTCATTCCCCCAACTCGCCCTGCAGCTGTTCCGCTACGGGCAGGCCCGTGACGGGGTGAATGGGTCCCCTCTGCAGGAAAGGATCACCCGTATCAATGCGGCCATCTCCGGGGCCCACGGTGTGGCGGGCGTGAAGGCGGCGATGACCCTCGCCGGCTTTCGCGGCGGCATCCCCCGCCGCCCCCTCCTCCCCCTGGAGTCGGGAGAGGTCCAGCAGCTCAGGTCGATCCTCGGCGCGGAGGGACTCCTCCCGTGAGCTGCGACATCCTCGCCGTCGACGTCGGGACCAGCGCGCTCAAGATCGGGGTGTTCAGTCCCACCCTCGAGAAGCGTTGCGAGGCACAGCGGACCTACATCCCGCACATGTATGACCGGGGCAAGGTGGACATCGACCCCGAGGTGTGGTGGCAAGCGCTCGGTGCGTGCTGCGCGGAGGTGGCATCCGACCTCGCCGGCGTGGGCGTCGTCTCTCTCTCCGTGACCACCCCGGGGCTCACCCCGATGGCCGACGACGGGAGGGCGCTCGCGCCTGCCGTCCTCTTCCTCGACGGGCGGTCGCACGCCCAGTCGGCGGCCATCCGCACCCAGGTGGGAGAGAGGAGATTCCTGGCCGTGACCTGCAATCTCCCGGTCTCCGACGGGTCGTCACTGTCGTCCATCCTCTGGTTCCGGGACGAGCAGCCCGAGGTCTGGGCGGCGGCCGCCAAGTTCGGCCACTGCAACACCTACCTGGTCAAGCGGATGACCGGTCGGTGGGCGATCGATCCCTCGACCACCTCGATCACCGGCCTCTACAACACCGCCCGCAACGACCTCACCTGGAATCGGCCGATCCTGGAGCTCGCCGGCATCCCGGAGGAGAAGCTGCCACCCCTCCTCCACTCCCACGAGCAGGTCGGGGGCCTGCTGCCCCCGATCGCCGAGGAGCTCGGCCTTCCCCGCCGCTGCGCGGTCCTCTGCGGGGCCAACGACGCTGTGCTCGCCGCCCTCTCCGGAGGTCTGACCGAGCCCGGCGACATCAACATCATCAGCGGCACCTGCGACATCGCCAACGTCTGCATCGACCGCCCGATCGCCTCGGCCGACTTCAATATCCGCTGCCATGTGGTACCCGGCCGCTGGCTCACCTTCTTTGTCCTGAATGCCGGAGGGGCGGCGCTGGAGTGGTTCCACCGCGTCGCCTGCAGCGAGCTGGATGACGAGCGGTTTTACACCGAGTACCTCCCGCGCGTCCTCGACGGATTCTTCCGAGATCCGGACCCGGACGCTCGTGAGGCCCGGCTCCCCGACTACGTGCCCTACCTCGGCGGGAGCCGCTACTCGCTCGATCCGCTGAGGGGCGGCCTCACCGGCCTGACGCTCGAGACCGCGCGCGAGGACCTGCTGCTGAGCATCGTGCGGGGCAACGCGACCTACCTCGGGCGCCACCTCGAGGACATGGCCCAGCTGGTGCCCATCGGCCGCCGAGTCGGGATCTCCGGAGGCGCGGCGAGGATCCGCGGCATGCTCGACGCCAGGCGCCGCTGGACCGGCGAGTACGACTACCTCTTCCAGGACCAGAGCTCGCTGCTCGGTGCGGCGATGCTTGGTCAGGTCAGCCAGTCGGGATGGCTGCCCGCTTCCGGGCAGCTGGCTTCGGGTGTCGTCAAGGAGGGAATCCCATGAGCGCTATCGGCACGGGCAGCACGACTGCCACCGATCCGAAGGCGGCGGCCCGCGAGCTGGTCGAGCGGGCCCGGGCCGGCCTGGTCGGCGAGCCCACGCTGGCCATCCTCTTCGCAACCACCCAGTACGACACCGAGAGCCTCGTCTCCGGGGTGTCGGAGCTCCTCGGGGGGGTTCCGCTGTGGGGCGGCTCGTCGTCCACCGGCGTGTTCCAGGACGCCGGCTGGATCACCGCCGAGGGGGGCTCGGCAAGCCTGATGCTGATTGCCGACCGCCGGGCTGGCGTTGGCGTGGCGGCGGTGGACGGCGACGGCTTCGCGGCCGGCAAGAAGGCGGCAGAAGAGGCCCTGAAGCAGCTGGGCGGCACGCCCAGCGCCCTGCTCACCATCGCCTACATGGGGCCCGAGGAGGAGATCCTGCGGGGGGTGGCGGAGGTGGCCCCGGGAGTGCCGGTGGTGGGCGGTACGGCATCGGACCACTCCCCGGACAACAAGTTCCAGCAATTCGCCAACGGCCATGCCTTCAAGGATCACTTCGCCATCGCGGCCGTCCAGGGGCCGATCGGCTATGCGTTCACCAACGGCTACCGGTTGACCGGCAAGAAGGCGACTGCCACCAGGGCCTCGGGACGCACCGTGTACGAGCTCGACGGCCGTCGGGCCATGGACGTCTACTCGGGGTGGGTCGCCGAGCCTGAATCGGAGATCGGGGGCGGCGCCCTGGTGGTGTTCAGCGTGCAGCATCCGCTGCTCTTCCGCAAGTATGGGATCAGCTACTCTGCGCACCCGGTCAACAGCAACCCGGACGGCTCGATGGATTTCGGAGCGGCGATGAGCACCGGCACGCTGCTCGAGCTCGGCGAGGCCACCGTGAACGGTCTGATCGCCGAAGCCGGGAACGCTGTCCATCAAGCGGCCCAGGGCGTGCGCCAACCGAAGGCAATCCTGCTCGCGCATTGCGGTGGACGCGCCATCGCCCTCGGCGACCGGATCAAGGAGGTCCCCGGCGAGCTCGAGCACACCGTCGGCCACCTGCCCTGGATCGGCTACCTGGCGTTCGGCGAGCAGGGCTGCTCCGTGGAAGGGAAAGCCACCCACGCCGACCTCAGCCTGTCCGTGCTCGTCCTCGGCTAGATCTGGATATCGCGGCGGTGGGGTGCGTGGTCGGGACCCGGGCGATTGACGGGAGGCAGGGAGCGTCCATCCCCTGCCTCCCGAGCTCCGGCCGCATCTGAGGTGTGGTCAAGCGACTGGGAGGATGGCAATGACTGTGGCAACCAGGCTCTATCAGAACTACGTGAACGGTCGCTTCGTCGAAGCGCAGGGGGGGAAGACGCTGACCGTCGAGAACCCGGCGACCGGCACGGCGGTCTCGGAGGTCCCCGATTCGTCCGTCGAGGACGCGCGGGAAGCGATCGAGTGCGCGGATCGGGCCCACCGCAAGTGGGAGAAACTGGCCCCGATCGAGCGAGCCGGTTACCTGCATCGGATCGCAACCGGCATCCGCAAGGACGCCGAGCACCTCGCCCGGGTCCTGTCCGAGGAGCAGGGCAAACCCCTCGATCAGGCGCGGGGAGAGGTCGGCGGGACCGCCGACTACTTTGACTACACCGCGGAATGGGCCCGGCGCATCGAGGGTGAGGTCATCCCCAGCGACCGGCCCAACGAGATGCAGCTGCTGCTCCGCCAGCCGATCGGCGTCATCGGCGGGATCGTGCCCTGGAACTTCCCCCTCTATGTGCTGGCACGCAAGGTGGCGCCCGCCCTGCTGACCGGCAATGCCATCGTCGTGAAGCCCAGCGAGCTCACCCCCAACAGCACGCTCGAGCTGGGCCGCATCTTCGACGAGGCCGAGGTCCCCGCCGGGGTGGTCAACCTCGTCTGCGGCTACGGGCCGATCGTCGGCGAGGAGCTGGCCTCGAACCCGACCATCGGCATGGTGACCGTCACCGGCAGCATCCGGACCGGGGCCCGGGTGATGGAGCTGGCTGCCAAGAACATCACCAAGGTGAGCCTGGAGCTCGGTGGCAGCGCTCCGGTGATCATCATGCCGGACGCCGACCTGGACCTGGCGGTCAGGTCCATCAAGGCCTGCCGCCTCCTCAACACCGGCCAGGTGTGCGGAGCAGCCGACCGGACGTACGTGCAGAAGGGGGTCGGCAACCAGTTCACCGAGCAGCTCGCCACCGCCATGAGCAAGGCCACCTACGGGAACGCGCTCGTCGAGGAGGGCCGCGACCTCGGTCCGCTGGTCAGCGCTCGTCAGCTCGAGGCGGTCAGCGGGCGCGTCGACCGGGCCGTCGCCGACGGAGCCCAGGTCGTCACCGGCGGCAAGCGCGCCGAGGACAGGCCAGAGGGCCACTTCTACCCGGCCACGGTCATCGCCAACTGCCGCCAGGACATGGCGATCGTTCGCGAGGAGATCTTCGGGCCCGTGATGCCGGTCGTCACGTTCAGCGACCTCGATGAAGCGATCGCCTGGGCGAACGACTCCATCTACGGCCTCGCCTCGTCGATCTTCACCAAGGACGTCGACGTGGTCATGCGAGCGTGCAACGAGCTCCGCTTCGGAGAAACCTACGTCAACCGCGAGAACATGGAGAACATGCAGGGATTCCACGCCGGCTGGCGCAAGTCGGGCATTGGAGGCGCAGACGGCAAGTACGGAGTCCTCGAGTACACGCGAACTCACGTCGTCTACCTGCAATACGACCCGGCAGCCGGAAGCCGGTAGCCAACCGAGAACCGCGAAGCCGCGGCCGCCGACGCCCCTCGTCTGGACGGTGCTCGATGGGGGTGCCTCGGCGGACCCGGCTTCCCGCGGCGGGCGCCTAGGCCGCCCTCCGCTCCCAAAGCTGGGTACCTGCCCCTTGGTCAACTCTGCCCGTCGGTAGGAGGCGGCCCGCCTTGGCAACCTTCTCCGACGCTTCGGCCCCGAGCGGAATCCAGGCGCGGACCTCGGCCATGCCGCGGCGCTCTAAGAGCCACCTGACGATGCGCGGCATCGCCTCGCGCATGTAGGCGTGACCCCGTGACCGACAGGCGGTCTCCCACGACAGCTCGGCCACGCGCGGCCCCACCTGCCGCCCGTGCTCATATCCCAGGAGTTGCGCATCTGCCCATCCGGCGATCGCTGACGGCTCCCAGGCGAGCCTCACGATGTAACCCTCAGGCCACTCGGCGAAGTCCGGTCGTCGGGCGACAATCTGGAGGGAATTGATACTGGAGTGGATGTCGTTCGCGACGAGCTCGTCGAGCGCCTCTCTTGCCTCCGCCACGCTGGTGACCACCAGGACGCGCACCCGTGGCATCCACTCGTCCTTGTCGATGGGGGTGAGCTCAATCATCCGGGTGCCTCCATGGGTGGGTGGACCACCCCGAAGTCATGCAAGCTCACTGCGCAGGGTACCCCGAACGAGTCGCCCAGCATGCGGGCAGGACGCGCTCGAGGCTCAGGGTCGGTTGCGCAGCGCCTCCGCCTTGCCCCGCGATATCGTGGCGGTCGCATCCACGGTCCTGGGCTCAGGCGGTTCGGGTATGGCACCCTCCAACCGCGCGCCAAGCCGTTGAGTCGCGGCCATCGCGTACGAGTATCTGGACCTACATCCTACCCTCGCCCGGCCGCGGCCGCAACCGGATCCCGCCCCGCCTGGGACGCTACTGGGCCGCGCGGAGCAAGGCCTGAGACCCCTGATCGCAGCAATCACGGCAGCTCCCCAGTCTCGCCTCTCACTCGCGGCTACGGGACTACCAGGCATTCCGCAGCGTCTCCCGTGCGCGGTGAGGAGGGTTCTTGGTCGCATCACGCGGCCCCGGCCGCGTGCGGGGTGGAGCGCCTCGAATCCAGGCTGCGTTCCAGTTGGTCGGCAAGCCTGGCGAGCTCGATCGCAGGCGGCCCAAGGCCGCCACTGCCTCGTGCCCGCTCCGTCCGCTCGGTCTGCTCGCCGTATGCCATCAGCAAGGCCTGCCCGATCAGCTCGGCGTGGTAGTCGAGCAGCTGAGCGATCCGCGAGCGCAACGGCTCGCTCACCGTAAGGCTCCGCACCCGTCCAGCCATCCGGATGAAAGCGGAGATCACGCGCCCGGCGCTCCTGGCCGGCTCTGGGCCCTTGGTGCCTGGCTGGTCACACCCGGCCAGGACGACCTCGGCAAGGGACAGGAGTGCCACCGCTTCGCGGACCACATCAAGGAGCTCAGCCTGAGCCTGCGGTGCCACGGGACGAGCGAAGCCCTCCTGGGAGGGCATCCGCCTGACGTCTCTCATCTCCCCTCTCCGGTGGCGGCGCGCTAGTTGTGCCTTCACCGAGGATCCGCTCGTACAGGAGCCTCAGCCCTAAACGATCCGATCGCTCTTGGCAGAGTTGTGTCCTGCGCACAGTAGCCGCACGTTCGCAGCAACGAGGGAGCATCCCCCTCGCGCAGAGGGAAGATCGTCGTCGTATTGCAACTCGTCGGAAGCACCGGAGATCACGCACCCTCCGCCGTCACGTTTCCAAACTTCGAGCCTCACCGGCGTTGGAATAGCGCGCGTCCTCTCCGGAACAGCGCGGACTGGCTGGACAAGGTCCTACTCTCACGCAAGGGCTTCTAGTCTGAAGTTGCATGCCTCGCGCCCTCGTGATGGCTGGCGCCATCCGTCAACGAGAGGGGACATGCCGTTATACGACCAGATTCCAACCGCGCGCCAGGCCGTTGGTTCGCGGCCATCGCGTATGAGTATTCAGATATAGATTGTACCCCCGCCCCGCCGCGGCTACAAGCGGGTTGCGCGGGACGACGGCGTCGTCGCCGTGACTTGCCTTCCATTGATCGTGAATGCACCGGCGAGAGCGGCGGCCACCGCCCTTGTGAGGCGCGAGACCCGCTGGGTGGTGCGCCCATCGTCTCTGCTCTTGGCGAGTGCGGCGCGAACAACCTGCTGCTCGTACAGACCCTCGCGGACGCGCTCGTCCTGTGCCATGCCGCAGAGCTGGTACTGGATGTCTGGGTGAATCATGGCGGTCTCCTGTTGAGGTCCCGCCGCCTGCTCCAGCGGTCGACCCTCATACATCAAGGCGCCAGAAGCCGCCTGGCAATGTCAGAACTGACCTGGCAATTCGAGGGCTTCGGTGCCAGATTCCGGGAGCTCCCCCGCTCCGACCAGCACCTCCGAAGGCGGGCGGACGACTTGCTCAACGCTGAGCCGGGGGCCCGAGGTCCAAGCCGGGAGCGCCACCCATCGCGTATCCAGCCGGATGGGCGCACCCACCCTCCCGCGTCGCGGCAATGGCCTCAGTCCGGGATCGGCTGACGTACCAGCCGCGTCAGACGGTCCGGACAGGCCTTCTGAGCAGACGCTCATGCCCCATTCTCCAGCACGAAGTGATCGCAATATCCGAAGACCTTCTGGCGCGGCTCGTTAGCGTCCAGGGACGTGGTGTATGAGGAGCCTGAGGGTCTCCACAAAGAGAGAGACCACCGCCATCCTTTGAGGAAGCTTCACCAACCTCGAGGAGACGACGGTGGCCACACCCAGCATG